>Ga0116229_10009317_pt1 | contig 15006 bp, 15 predicted proteins | sample S1TSphgellanicum_3_FD_87313 | JGI IMG/M metagenome (GOLD analysis project Ga0116229, IMG submission 87313) | Host-associated microbial communities from peat moss isolated from Minnesota, USA - S1T2_Fc - Sphagnum magellanicum MG | ecosystem: Host-associated > Plants > Peat moss > Unclassified... | reverse complement strand
TATCCTGATACAAAATCTTTTTTGCCATATTTCTCAATTAATTATTTTTTCATTTTTGATTAAGAATGTCTAAAATACGAATGTAATTTAATGATTATTAATTTTGCAAGTTTAAACTGAAATTCTATTAAATTTTTTTTTAACTTTCCTAAAATCCTATTCTTATAGTAATATAAATGTATAGATTTGTAATTGGATTTGGGGCTTGTAGCTCAGTGGACTAGAGCACGTGGCTACGAACTACGGTGTCAGGGGTTCGAATCCCTTCTTGCCCAGTACTTTAAGTTTATAATTTCAACTCTAATGGTTCCTTCTAAAAATTTGGGGTGTCGCCAAGTGGTAAGGCTGTGGACTTTGACTCCGCCATTCGTAGGTTCGAATCCTCCCACCCCAGTTAGAATTTCTGACTCGAAGTAAGAAACAGTTGTTTTAATTTACAGAAGTTGCATAATTAAAGTAAAATAGAATTATTATAATTTATCGGTTTTGAATAAGGATAAATTTATGGAAGCTAAAATTCAATTTATAAAAGGTCTTGATGAAAAAGTATTACCTGATGTTCGGTTAACTCGCTCAAGAGATGGAAGTACAGGAACGGCTACTTTTCGATTTAAAAATCCCAATATTTTAGATAAAAATACAGCGAAAGAAGGTGAAATAACTGGAATGTATTTAATTGATGAAGAAGGAATTTTAGAAACTCGCGATGTAAATGCTAGATTTGTAAATGGAAAACCTGAAGCAATTGAATCAATTTATATTATGAAAAGTCCGGAAGCTTGGGATCGATTTATGAGATTTATGGAACGATATGGAGAAACGAATGGGTTAGTTTTTACTAAAGCAAGTTAAGTAAAAAAAATTCATAATAATTCAAAAATGCAAATATCATTAAAATGGCTTAACGAATTAGTAACTATTGAAACGATTGATTTAGAATATTTGATAGAAAAATTAACATTTGGAGGATTTGAAGTTGAAGAGATTTTGCAAGTCGAAATCAATAATCAAAAAACAATAAGCTTGGATATATCAGCAACTGCAAACCGTTCTGATAGTTTATCAATTCAAGGGATTTCAACAGAAATTGCTGCTTTATTAAATACGCCTTCAAAAATTTCAAAGTATTCGATTAAAAATTTAAATTGGAAAGAACAAATTGACAGTTTCTGTCCATTTGTTGGAAATCAAAATGATTATTCAAAATTTTTAGCTATAACAGTTGAAAATGTAACTAACTTTACTATACCTCAATGGTTAAAACAAAAATTAATTTATTCCGGAGTAACTCCTGTCAATAACTTATTAGATTTTCAAAATTATCTTTTATTAGAGACAGGCTATCCGTTTGAATTTTATGATCTAGATAAAATTTACTCCAAATTAAAAACGTCGAAATTTAATCTAATCCTTACACATCAAAAGAATGAAGAAGAATTTTTTGCAAGTAATAATTTAAGTTATACTTTAAATTCTTCTATTTTAACGGTTCGAGCTAACGAGTTGCCATTAAGTATAGCGGGAATCATTTCAAACAAAGATTTTTCTTATTCCAATACAACAAAATCCTTATTAATTGAAGCCAGCATATTTAACTCTACAAAAATTCGCCAACAATCCAGAATGTTAGGATTAAGAACAGACCGTTCAGCAAGATATGAAAAATCAATAAAAGATAGTAATTTAGTAGAATCTTTATATCGATTAATATCTTTACTAAAGATATCAAATCCAAATTTAACATGTAAACTTCATACAGTTTCTCAAACATTCAAACAAAATTTACATCCTATTTCTTTACGATATAAAACTATTAATGAAATTTTAGGTCCAGTTAAAGAATCAGCACACAATAGTTTTACTTCTATTACAACTGAAACTGTTACAAATTATTTAGATCGATTAAATTTTACTTATAGTTTTGACAATTCTAAATTGATTTGGAAAGTTAATATTCCATATTTACGAAGTGAAGATATTACACGTGAAATTGATTTAATTGAGGAAATTGGAAGATTACACGGATTTAATAATTTTTTAACGAGATTGCCAAAAATTAAAACAATTGGAATTGAAGATTATAGTTATCAGACACGGAAAAGAATTACATCTTGTTTGTTAAATTTAGGTTTTACTGAATTAATTCATTATTCTTTAGTGAATCAAACAACTTTTTTAAATAATCCTATTAAATTAATAAATCCGTTATTAACCGATTGTTCGAATTTACGATCAAGTCTATTACCAAATCTCCTAAAAACAATTCAAGAAAACTTAAAACAAGGCAATCCTTCGATTGAAGGATTTGAATATGGACACATTTTTTCAGGTAACATTTTACCAGAGTTTCAAGAAAAAGAATATATTGCTGGTATATTTGGCGGTTTAAAAATAAAACGGACATGGTCGGAGTCACCAAAATCATTAACTTGGTTTGAAGGAAAAGGGAAAATTGACCAATTCTTTAAGCAATTAAATGTTTTAACCTATTGGAAAACTTATTCTTCTTCAAAATATAGTCACCTGTTACATCCTTATTGTACAGCTGAATTATATTTGCAAAATAAAACAAATTTAGGAGTTTTTGGGCAAATTCATCCTATATTAGCAAAAAAATTAAACCTTTCACCCGAACTTTATTTGTTTGAATTTGATTTTGAACAAATTAAAAATCAAATTCAAACAAATAAATTATCAATTTATCAAGAATATTCATTCTATCCAAAGATGGTGAAAGATTTATCTTTTATTATTGATCAAAATATTTCTTTTGAAGAGATTCGAGAAACCTTATATTGCAATGGTACTAAATTTTTAGTTCAAATAAACTTATTAGATGAATATCGAGGGAATTCAATTCCTGATAATCATACGAGCTTATGTTTAGAATTGATTTTTCAATCGAACGAAAAAACATTACAAAATAAAGAGGTAGAAAGTATCATTAATAATCTTCAATTATTACTGACTAAAAATTTTAACGCTACGATTCGAGTGTAAATTAAAAGATAATTCTATAAATCTTATAGAATTATCCACCTCCAACAATGGTAACAATTTCAATTTTGTCATTGTCTTTGATAAAAATTTTATTCCAATTTTTTTTATTACAAATTAAATTATTATATTCCAAAACAAGAAGAGAAGTATTGCAGTTGAAATAATTTATTATATCAAAAATAGTTATATCATGATATGTGTAATATTCTTGACCATTTAAAAAAAATTTTCTAACTTTCGACATAAATTTACTTTTAAAAGTTTTTGTTAAATAAACTAGACGTAAAATCATATTAATTGGTACAGTAGCCGTCAAGACAATTTGGCGGGTGTAGCCAAGTGGTTAAGGCAGTGGGTTGTGGTTCCACCATTCGCCGGTTCAAGTCCGGTCACTCGCCCTTGTTGCAAGTTTTAATATTAAGATTACTAAAAGAATTACTTATTAATTAAATCTATTTTTATGTCACGTTATCGAGGACCAAAATTACGAATTAGTCGACGATTAGGAACGTTGCCAGGTCTAACAACAAAAAAGTCAAAGAAGATTAATCGTCCAGGAAAAGATGGAAATGCTAATGCTGATACTGGCAAAAAATTAACTGAATATGGGGTACGTTTAGAAGAAAAACAAAAATTAAAATTTAATTATGGATTAACGGAAAGTCAATTATATCGATATGTCAAAGAAGCTAGACGTCGCAAAGGGGTTACAGGCTTAATTTTACTTCAATTATTAGAAATGCGATTAGATACTATTTGCTTTACGTTAGGTTTTGCAAAGAGTATCGCAGAAGCTAGACAATTAGTAAATCATGGTCATATTACTATTAATAACAAAGTAGTTAATATTCCTAGTTTTCAATGTAGATTAAACGATATAATTGGAATTAAAGAAAAAAGTACTTCAAAAAATTTAGTGGAAAAGAATATTAAACATAATCAAGCGGGTCAAATTCCATCTCATTTAAAATTTGATACCTCAAAAGTAGAGGCAACAATTTTAGATTATTGTAATAGAAATGATATTCAATTACAACTGGATGAATTACTTGTAATTGAGTATTACTCACGACGATAAGTTAGTAAAATTAATTTATATATTAAAATATTATACCTAGATCTATGTTAAAATTACGATTAAAACGAACAGGAAGAAAGCGTTATCCATCATATAGATTAGTAATAATGGAAAATACATTTCGACGAGATGGAAAACCAATCGATGAAGTTGGGTATTATAATCCAATCACAAAACAGTATGATTTTAATATCCCTAAAATTACAAAATGGTTAAGTTACGGAGTGAAGCCTACTCAAACAGTTTTAAACTTATTAAAAAAAGCTAACATCATTACACCTGAAATCATCGATTGAAATTTCTAGATTCATAGGGCCTAGTGAAAAATTCGGCCCTAAATTTTTTATAGTTAGATTCGTATATTTTATGGTATTTGGAAACTAATATGTTTCGGAATTGTTAATTCACTTACTAGAAGTTGACATTATCAAACGAAATAGATCAGTTATTATCATATTAAATATAGACGTAAGAAACAAGAAAGATTGATTATAATTAGAGATAAATTTATTTATTAATCACACTATTTATGTCACATTTCACACACATGAAAACTCGTTTTCAAAATTTATTCTATTTAGAAAAAGCCTTAAATCGATTAAATATTGTACATAAACAACAACAAAAACATATAACTAATTCTACTTCAAACTCATATCATATAAATTTATTGATTCCTCAATCAAATGGTTATGATATTGAATTTTCTTGGAATGGGCAAGAATACGAATTAGTTGTTGATATGAGTTTTTGGGAACAACCTTATCCAATTGAAAGCTTTATTGATAAAATTGCTCAACAATATGCTGGGGAAGTAATTATTGGTGAAAGTCAAAAAATTGGTTTCCAACCAATTAAATATCAACAAAATATTGATGGTTCAAATACATTAATTTTAGAGCGTTGGAATACAGAAAAATTTTTTGAGAAAGTTAATTAAAAAATATAAACATTCTTAACTTTTTTCTAAACCTTTCATTTTTTAAAATGAAAGGTTTAGAAAAACTAGAAATTAGCCGTTAACAGCTGGAGCTGTTAAAGCAACTGGTAATACTTCACCAGAAGCTAAATCTAATGGGAAGTTGTGAGCGTTACGTTCATGCATTACTTCCATACCTAAGTCAGCACGGTTGATGATGTCAGCCCATGTGTTAATTACACGACCTTGAGAATCAACAACTGATTGGTTGAAGTTGAAACCGTTTAAGTTGAACGCCATTGTACTAATACCCATAGCTGTTAACCAAATACCAAGAACTGGCCATAAAGCTAAGAAGAAGTGTAAAGCACGAGAGTTGTTGAATGAAGCGTATTGGAAAATTAAACGACCAAAGTAACCGTGTGCTGCTACGATGTTGTAAGTTTCTTCTTCTTGACCGAATTTGTAACCGAAGTCAGGAGATTCGTTTTCAGTTGTTTCACGAATTAAAGAAGAAGTTACTAATGAACCATGCATAGCTGAGAATAATGAACCACCAAATACACCAGCTACACCAGCCATGTGGAATGGGTGCATTAAAATGTTGTGTTCAGCTTGGAATACGATCATGAAGTTGAAAGTACCAGAAATACCTAAAGGCATACCATCAGAGAAAGAACCTTGACCGATTGGGTAAACAACGAATACCGCTGCAGCTGCTGCTACTGGAGCAGAGAAGGCTACGAAGATCCAAGGACGCATACCTAAACGGTAGCTTAATTCCCACTCACGACCCATATAAGTACATACACCAATGAAGAAGTGGAAAATAACGAATTGGTAAGGACCACCGTTGTATAACCATTCATCAATAGAAGCTGCTTCCCAAATTGGGTATAAGTGAATACCGATAGCGTTTGAACTTGGAACAACTGCACCACTGATGATATTGTTACCGTATAATAAAGAACCTGCTACTGGTTCACGGATACCATCGATATCTACTGGAGGTGCTGCTATGAAAGCGATAATGTAGCAAGAAGTAGCTGTTAATAATGTAGGGAACATAATACAACCAAACCAACCGATGTATAAACGGTTTTCAGTACTAGTAATCCAACCGCAGAAACGTTCCCATAATGAAACGCTTTCACGTCTTTCTAAAGTTGCTGTCATAAAAAGTTTTTGTAATTATAATTCTTCCCAAGTAGTTAACCTGTTATTTACAATTATAAAACAAAATTCTATTTTTAATCACTTCAAATGTATTATTTGTTTTATTTTAAAAATTTAAAAAATTCTAACTCAAATTCAAAAACTGCACGGTTGGTGTTTCCACCAATAAATATTTGATGATTTTTTTGAATAATCCAAATTTGTGAGTAAGTAATGTAGCTTATTAAAGTGCTAACCATTAAAAGGAAAAATCCTAGATAAATAATTGGAATACCAGGATCTGTTTTAATTTGTAAACCAGTTGAACTGATAATTTCTAATAGTGTAATTGGTCGTTGAAAATTAACACTTTCATTTAGTTCAATATTTCCTAAAAACTTGCCCGATTCATTATACATTGAACAATAACCTTCAAGATTATCAATAATAATGACAATTCCATGTGTTAATGTTTGATTCTTAGAAATCCAAGTTAACCAAACTTTATTTTGATTTTTTAAAATATTTATCAATGGATATTCAATGATTTGATTGTCTCCATTTTGAAATCGTAATCCAATTAAGTTCCAATCGGTTTGATAATAATAAATACCTTTGTAAATTAATGGATAATTTACAGAAATTGTTTTCCTATCTATTTCATTCCCTTGATTATCTAATAGTGAAATGTCTGAATAAAATTGGGAAATTGTTTTCTTTTTTGTGTAAGTAATCCAAAAATCATTAATTCTTGCTGATATTGTTGGAACAATTGTTAATTGACCATTATTTAAAATATTTTGAATATGAAAACTCTCTGTTTTTGGAACAATTTCTTGAGCTTTAAAACCAAATAATGAACCGATAATTGTTCCGAGTAATATTAAAATCATACTAAAATGTACAATGATTGGAGCAATTCGACCTATTAAGCCTTTGTAACAATAAACAATATTTTTTTGCTGAAAGATTGAATATTGGGTTTTTTTGATACGTGATACAATTTTATTAAAAGATAAATTATTTAATATGGTTGAAATCTTTAACCTATAAAATTGTACGGTTGTTCGAAAAAATTGACAACGTCTGGCAATTTTTAAGGATGGAAACTGTTGTAAAAAGGTACATGATATTAAACTTATGCCAAATAAACAAATAAGTGTAAGGAACCACCAAGTTTGATAAACATGATCTAACCCCAACGCAAGAATGCGATCCCATGATAAAAATCCAAACCCTTGATTTGTTAAAGGATAATTAAGTTTATAGGTTTCGATTGGTTGATCTTGTTCAATTACTGTTCCAATAATACTGCAGAAACTGATTACCAATAAAATAAAGATTGCAAATCTTAAATCTGCAAGTAGTCGAAAAAATTTTTGTTTCATCAAATCTATTAATTTAAATCTATATGTTTCGAAGAAGCTAAACGAATTCGACCTGATGATGCCCAGTTTTGTAATTTTAACATTTGATTACTTTCTAAATGAGCTAATGGAATTAATTCTTTTAAAGCAAAACAAATATCATCAGTTGTAAATTCACGTTTTTCATAAAATGCATGATACATGCCTTCAATAATACTTTGTCGAATTTCTGCACCTGAAAATGATTCCGATAATTGTGCTAATTTCGAATAGTCAAATAATTTCCAACTCTTTGGTCGAAACTCTTGAAGATGAATTTTAAAAATTTCTTCTCGTTCTTCTTTTTTTGGTAAATCTAAGAAAAAGATTTCATCGAATCTTCCTTTGCGAATAATTTCTAATGGTAATAAATCAATATTATTGGCTGTTGCAATGACAAAAACTGGTTTTGTTTTTTCTGATAACCAACTTATAAAAGTTGCTAAAACTCGGTTACTTGTTCCACTATCACCTTTACTTTCAGTATTGCTAAAGGCCTTGTCAATTTCATCAATCCATAAAATACAAGGTGAAATAGTTTCTGCTACACTAATCATTTGACGAAGACGAAATTCGGATTCACCAACAATTCCACCAAATAATTTCCCAACATCTAATTTTAATAATGGTAATTGCCAATCAGTAGCAATCGCTTTTGCAGTTAAAGATTTTCCTGTTCCTTGAATTCCAATTAATAACAATCCACGTGGTGTAGGTAATCCATAATTAGAAGCTTGAATACTAAATGCTGTTTTTCTTTTCTTTAACCAATCTTTTAAATTATCTAAACCACCTAGATTTGTAATTTTTTCAGATACTGAAGAATATTCAAGAATTTCCGTTTGACTTATAATTTGTTTTTTTTCGCTAAGTAACACTGAAATACTATCATTATCAACTGTTTTATAAGTTGCAATAATTTTCGATAATACGCGTCTTATTCTTTCTAATGATAAACCTTGACAAGCTCGAGTCAGATTTTCAAATAATTGTGGTTCAATTTTAATATTTAAAGAATTGATTAATCGGTTTAACTCTTGAGCAATTTCATCTTCTAAAGGAAGTTGAAATTGTAAGACTGTTATTAAATCTTGTAATTCCTTTGGAATAGTTAAGTCCGAAGCGATAATAATTATTGTTTTTGGTTGTAATTTTAAAATTCGACTAATATTTCTTAACTTTCTTGAAATTGAAAGATCCGTTAAAAATCGATTAAAATCTTTTAGTAAAAATAATGCTGGCGTCTCAGAATTTAATCGTTCAACAAGTTCAAGAGCTTGTAAAGGATTTCTTTTGGCAAATCCTTCATTATTTGGATTATTTCTATAACCATCAACAAAATCCCAGCTATAAATACTTCTGTTTAAATTTGTTTTTACATTCTTTCGAATGACGTATTCTACACGATCTTCTTCAATTGTATGAATATAAATTATTGGATAGCGAGCTTTTAAAAAAAGAGCTAATTCATCATTAAATTTCATAAAACACTTATTCAAAAAGTCAGTTTGCTAAATTAGTATTATATTAATTTTAAATAAAAAATTATTGATTATTAGAGGAATTAAAAATAAATAACTCTAATAATTAAAAATTTATCGACGAATAGCTAAATTTTTTCGGCCCTTTTTACGTCGATTCCCTAAGGTTTTTCGCCCTTGTGGAGTTGCCATTCGTGCTCGAAACCCTGAGACTTTTAAGATTGAGTAACGACTTTTATTAGAAAGTGTATGTTTTGTCATAATTCTTAACTGAAAATTAATTTCTTTTTATAATATTGAAGATCTTAGTAAATCATAAATCACTAAATGTCTTAACACTTCTTCACGAGTTTCAAACATATCGAAGGCATCTTGTTTATATTCATATAATGGATTTCTTTGTCCATATCCACGCCACCCTACAGCTTCTCGTAGTAATGTCATTTTTTGTAAATGTTCTCGCCAGATTCGATCAGTATTTATTAAAATAATGCTTCGTTCTAAATTTTCTATGATACCATCTCCATAGACTGATAATTCTGTTATTTTTGATTGATATGTTAACCAAAATTCATGAAATAAATAAATTTTTAATTCATAGATATCAAATTCATCTAAAAAAGAATTCGAATCTTTCACATAATAATTTAATCCTAAGTTTCTTCCAAATAAATTTTCAAGTAATGAGATTGTTTTTTGATTCGAAGATTTTTCTTCCTTTACCTCGAGGAATATATCTGTAATAATTTGCTCACCATATGCAAAGATATTTTTTTGAACTGATGCACTTTCTAAGATTTGTCTTCTTTCATGATAAACAATATTTCTTTGTTTATTTAAAATATCGTCATAATCAAACAAATTTTTTCGTTGTTGATATGCTCTTTCTTCAACACGTTCTTGGGCTGAATCTAAACTTTTTGTTAGAAAGTGCGATTCTAATGGTGAATCATCAGTTATTTGGGTTTGCATGAAATTTTGAATTTTTGGTCCTCCAAAAAGACGTAAGAGATTATCATCCAAACTTAAAAAAAATCTTGAAGTACCAGGATCACCTTGTCTTCCACAACGTCCACGTAATTGATTATCGACACGTCTAGAATCATTTCTCTCTGTACCAATTATGTATAATCCACCCAAATTTTTAACAATTTTATTTTCTTGTTCCTGATGTTTTTTATTATATGAAACTAACTCATTAATAAAAAATCTAATTGAACATTGATAAGAAATACTTGGAATTGAAATCCGATCATTTTCTCTTAAAATTCGCAAAATATCAATATCTGATAATGTTAAAAATTTTTGATCCTGTAATAAAGAAAATAAAACACTTAAAAATTTTTGTGAACTTCCTTGAAATTGATTTATTAGTGGAGATTGGAAAATATTAACTTGTTTGGAAAGTATATAATTTTTTGATAGTGTTAAAATATCATATAATTCTTTTTGAATTTTGAAATTAATATTTCCACCTAAAATAATATCAGTTCCTCGCCCAGCCATATTTGTAGCAATTGTAATACTATTTTTTTTTCCAGCTTGGGCAACAATTTCTGATTCTCGTCGAACATTCTCTGGTTTAGCATTTAAAATTTGATAAGATAATTGATAGTCACTTAATAATTCTGCTAACATTTCTGATTTTTCAACAGTTGTAGTTCCAATTAAAATCGGCTGACCAGTTGAAGAAATTTGATTACATGCTTGAGCAATTGCATTCCATTTTGAAAATTGATCTTTATAAATAAGGTCTGGTAAATCTTTTCGCTGATTGAAGCGTGCTGTTGGAATTTCTTCGACTGATAAATTGTAGATTTTTTCAAATTCTAGCTCAGCAGTTTTTCCAGTTCCAGTCATTCCAGATAATTTTGGATAGATTAAGAAAAAATTTTGATATGTTATCGCTGCTACTGTTTCAGTTTTTTGACGAATTGGTAATTTTTCTTTTGCTTCAATTGCTTGGTGTAATCCGTCACCCCATCGACGATCTGGCATAATTCTGCCTGTAAATTCATCAACAATAATTATTCGATTATTTTGCACAATGTAATGAACATTATTAAAAAACAAAGCATTAGCTTTTAATGCGTTAATTATATATGGTATCCAAGGATCACGAGGATCATATAAATCTTGAATGCTTAAAATTTTTTCAATTTGTTTACTACCCTGTTCTGTTAAAATAACATTTTTATTTTTTTCGTCAACTTTGTAATGCGTATTCAGTTCTAAATAATCAATAATCTCAGATGCGACAATGTATTTTTCAATTGGAGTTTGAATGTTATTTGAAATAATTAATGGGGTTTGAGCTTCATCAATTAAAATTGAATCAACTTCGTCAATGATACAATAATTAAAAGGACGTAAAACAACATCTGTGAGATTTAATGCCATATTATCACGCAGAAAATCAAATGCTAATTCATAATTTGTTACATATGTTATATCTGCATTATAATTTTCTCTTCTCTCTAGAGGTGACATCCCATCTTGAATTAATCCTGTATCTAAGCCAAGAAATCGATAAATTTGTCCCATTGAGACTTGATCTCTATTTGCTAAATAATCATTTACAGTTACTATATGAACACCTTTTTTTGTTACTGCATTTAAAAAAGCTGGTAAAGTTGCTACAAGTGTTTTCCCTTCTCCAGTTTTCATTTCAGCAATCTTTCCATTGTTTAAAACAAGTCCACCAATTAATTGGACATCAAAATGTCGTAGACCCAATGTACGTAAACTTGCTTCTCTTGTTAACGCAAATGATTCAGCAATTAACAAATTTAAATTTTGATTTTCTTCATATTGGTTTCGTAACTTAAAGCTTTTAGACCTTAACTCACTATCACTTAATGGTTTTAAATCGTTTTCTAAAATGTTAATTTGATTAATTAAGGTTTGATATTTAGTTACGATTGAATTGTTATAAAATAAGTTTCTTAGCATTCTAAAATTAGTTAAATACTTTTTAAACAATAATATTTATACGTTTCTGCTTTCCATCTTTAAAATCAAATTTAACAGTTCCATCTGATAATGCAAATAAAGTAAAATCTTTCCCACATCCTACATTAGAACCAGGCTTAAATTTCATTCCTCGTTGACGAATTAAAATATTTCCAGCTCTAACTTTTTCTCCACCAAATTTTTTTACACCTAAACGTTGCGCATTTGAATCGCGACCATTTTTTGTACTACCTGCACCTTTTTTATGTGCCATAAGTTTTAACTCCTGTTTTTAACTAATATGAACTAATAATAATATCTTCAATAAGAACTCTTGTTAATTCTTGTCTATGACCTTGTTTTTTTCGAGTTTTCTTTTTTGGTCGCATTTTGTAAACAATTGTTTTTTTACCTCTTAAGTGTTCTAAAATTTTTCCTTTAATTTTTACACTTTCTAAATATGGTTTACCTATTAAAAGCTCGCCATCGTTATTTAATAATAAAACTCGATTTAAGGTAATCTGTTTTCCTAATTCTGTTGGAATTCGATTAAAATCATAGTATTTACCTGTTTCGATCCAAAATTGCCTTCCACTTATTTCGACAATTGCATATTTCATAAGTTAAGTTAATTGATTTTTATTTCATTCTATAATACTAAAAAAATTTTTAAGTCGTCAACTTTTTTAGAACTATGTTTTTAGTTCTCAATTGCCTTTTTTAATGTAAAAAGTTCCTTATAAAAAAATTCAAAAGCTTTTGATTTATAACACTCGGGATTACTAATTATTGATAATGTTCTAGTTATTTTAATATTTTCAATTGTGAGTATTTCAATTGTTTCAAGTTCAATCTCTTTTTCAATTGCTGATGAAGATACAAATGCAGCACCTAACCCTAAACTAACCGCAGTTTTAATACCTTCAATAGAATTAAGTTGCATAATAACTTTGAATTGTTTCGTTTCAATTTGATTATGAATTAAAATATTATCAATAAATTTTCGGATCGTAGAATTTGAGTTTAATGTTATAAAATTTAGATGATATAAATCATCTTTATTAATTTTTTTTTTTTTTGCAAAAGGATGAGATTTGGATATTATTAAACTAAGCTCATCTTCAACAAAGTGTTCAACGGTTAAATTTTTTTTTAATTCATCTGGAATTTCACCACCAACGACTGCGATATCAATTTCGCGATTTATAACATTTTTTGCAATTATTCGTGTCGAATTAACTTGAACTTTCAAATCAATTTGAGGGTAATTTTGAGCAAAAAGAGCTAAGACTCTTGGCATTAAATAAGTTCCTATTGTTTGACTTGCTCCAACTGTTAAATTCCCTCGATCACCATTTTTTAAATCAATTAATGCTCGACAGCTTTCTTCACACAATGCTAGTATTCGTTCAGAGTATTGTAAAAAAACTTTTCCGTTTTCTGTTAATGAGATTCTATTACTTTCCCGGTTTATCAGTAAAATATCAAGATTCTTTTCTAGCGTTTTGATTTGCTTGCTTAATGACGGTTGAGATACATACAATACTTCTGCGGCTTTCGTAAAATTCTTTTCTGTAGCAATGGCTTTTAAAATGCGTAACTGCTGTAAAGTAAAAGGAAGCATGATTCTTTTTTTTAATTCTATATAACTCAGATTATTAAAAACTTTTTCACAAAAATAATAAACTACGGATGGAGAGACTCGAACTCTCAAAACAAAAGTTACTAGGACCTAAATCTAGCGCGTCTACCAATTTCGCCACATCCGTTGTATGGTGTATAGTTTTCGAATATTTTTGTTCTTTGGTAAATAAATCTTTAAATAAAATTTAAAGATTTATTCATCAATATCTACAGTGTAGATAAAACTTGTAGTTTTACCTCGTAAGATAGATTTAGCTAATGATAAAGATTTTTGAGCTGCTTGATATCCTTTTCTTTTCCAATTTGCTTTACGAGCATTTTTCTTCGATTTCGATGTTCGTTTTTTAGGTACAGCCATGATTTTAATGTATAACTATGATTTTGGAATTATCCTATATCATATTACCTTAAAAGTCAATTATGACGTAGTTTTTCTCTCATGGCTTTGGAGAAGTAACTTTATCGTGATAAACGCTGAATTTGTTGAATAGCTAAACGACCTATATTATATAACGCCCATGATGCTGCAACTAAAATTGGTACAGCAACTACTAGTAAACGAGTATCCATAAATGATAGTCCTTTCTAAAGAATTAAATACATATTATTGTATATTAAGATTATATATGAAATTTCAAATATTTCTTAGAAATGTCGACTCTCAATCCAAATTAATTATTTCTTTCTTTCACGAAAAACTTTGGCATTGAACTATCTTCCCAAGAGGTCCCCCTCTAAGTATTGTCGTCGATTTATAACGTTTCACAACTGAGTTCGAAATGGATCAGTGTGGTTCCGTTTAGTACACTAGAAACACCAAAGCAAAAGTAGTTACGACAAATTAGAATTTATCGCAACTTACGAATTTTTAAATTTCTTTCGTTTTGAAAGGAAAGAAATTTAAAAAATTAAAATTCAAGTCTTCGGTCTGTTAGGACATCTCAGCTCATATATTACTATATTTATACTTAATGCCTATCAAACGGTTCGTCTTACCGTGACCTTATTCACTTACGTGATGAGAATACTCATCTTGAGGTGGGCTTCCCACTTAGATGCTTTCAGCGGTTATCCTCTCCATACATAGCTACCCAGCGTTTACCGTTGGCACGATAACTGGTACACTAGAGGTATGTCCTTCTCGGTCCTCTCGTACTAAAGAAGGCTCCTCTCAATATTCTAACGCCTACACCGGATATGGACCGAACTGTCTCACGACGTTCTGAACCCAGCTCGCGTACCGCTTTCATGGGCGAACAGCCCAACCCTTGGGACGTACTACCGCCCCAGGATGCGATGAGCCGACATCGAGGTGCCAAACCTCCCCGTCGATGTGAACTCTTGGGGGAGATCAGCCTGTTATCCCTAGAG
>Ga0116229_10009315_pt1 | contig 15010 bp, 17 predicted proteins | sample S1TSphgellanicum_3_FD_87313 | JGI IMG/M metagenome (GOLD analysis project Ga0116229, IMG submission 87313) | Host-associated microbial communities from peat moss isolated from Minnesota, USA - S1T2_Fc - Sphagnum magellanicum MG | ecosystem: Host-associated > Plants > Peat moss > Unclassified... | reverse complement strand
GAGGGATTGGCCCTCCGGGCGCTCGCTACGCAGCCGCCAACGGCGAGTTTCCGGCGGGGAGCCAAATCGCGCTATCCACCGTCTGCCGAACTTCAAAGCGTCCCCTTTCACGGCAGTTCACCCTTCCTGACGCTCAACGGGTAAGAAGCGCCCCTTACCGGTCATCGGCACGCCGCCCGAAATCTGCCATCGGACCTACGTGGTGACGTAGATCGGATTATTGCCAGCGTCTCGCGGCGCCGCCGGCGAGTTAGTAGTGAAACCTGCATTGCGCGATCTCAAGGGCTTGGTCTGGTGGGCGGCCAGAGACGCGGTAGACCAATCGGTCTTCCGTATTGATGCGCCGAGACCACCATCCCTGGAGGTCGCCTCGAAGCGGTTCAGGTTTGCCTAAACCGCGAAAAGGGCTGCGTCGACAATCGTTGATTAAGTCGTTCAACCTCGCCTGGACGTTGGGGTCGGCGTCGCACCAGTACAGGTAATCCTCCCAAGCTCGATCAGCGAAGACGAGCTTCACGGTTGGATGAGGTCCCGCTCTGAGCCTTCGTGGCGGCTAAGCTGCTCTATGGCCTCACGAAGCCGTCGTGCGTTCGCCGGTGAGGACAAAAGACGGCTTGTCTCTTCGAGTGCGTTCCAGTCGGCAAGTGAGACCATGACCACCGCTTCGGCTTTCTGGCGCGTGACGACCACCGGAGCGTGGTCGTTAACGACGCGGTCCATCACCTCTTTCAAATTCGCTCGCGTGTCCGTGAACGTCAGCACATCCATGACTATGGGCTCCTAGCACTTCAAATATGTACGTATTTCTGTACATGAGTGCAAGGCCTCACGAACTTTCCGCCCGTGTTCCGAGCCGGAAAGCGGACGATCGGAATGGCCGTTCAGAGTCATTTCGTCCCCTTGGCATGTGCAGCCGACCACGCCTTACGACCGGCGATCTCAACCACTGCTGTGGTCGATACATAGAGGAAGATAAGGCCTCTCTGGCGGAGACGATGTCCGCGTCGGGCACTCTGACGATACGTCGGCGAGGCACAAAAAGTAGATTTGGCGCTTGACGCAGATGATTACGAGCGTAATTGACATATCGATTACGGAGGTAATCGATGAAATCGCATGTTGCCGAATTATGCGATTTAGAGCATAACGTAGATTTATGCTAAAAACAACATAAATACTCTTTATGCGATTTCAGGCATAGCGTTCAGCGTCGTCCCACGCCGGTCTAGCTTTGCCTAACCGCCAAGGAGCCCATGCCCCAGGCGCCGCCAGAAGCCGTGTTCGTGATCCAGCTTGGCCCAGCGCGAGGGGCTCGCGGCGTTGATCGTTCGTCGCCGTCCATCGGCGTACGATCTGGAACAAGATCCTGCACCGCACGCGCCTTGGTTAGGTCGGGCCGCCGCCATCCGGGAACGGACCTGGTTCAACGCCTTCAGTTCGCCAACACGCTCGGCGATCACGGTAGCCTAGAACCTGATTGACGGAGACGCCCTGCGCCTTGGCCATATTCCGGGCGTCATCCATCAGCGCTTCGGGCAAGCGGAGCGGATAATCACTCCTGTCCTCCTTGCGTGGTTCTGCGACCCGATGGGCATGGGGAGGTCTTGAATGTGGGGCACAGGATTGTCCGGGGCAGTAGCAGGGGGCGGGACGTACGGCTGCGTCCGCCAACAAGGCGACTTGGCGTCCACGTCTCTCGCGCCGCCTCGGTTCGGCCAAACTGTCGTGCCGGGCGCCGCAACCATCGCAGAAGCGGTCGCTCTGTCGCACGCATCGCCGGTTCGTCGCGGAGCGCCGCCATCGCCGCGCGATCGTGGAATAACCCTCAACAGGGTCGGGCGCGGGGCGGCCCTAGCCGAGGTCCGGTCGAACCCGGGCGGATATTGGAACTATGGAAAGTCGGAATTCTGTCGAAGGGTCCATCCAATGAGAAAATCATCGGTTCTAGGTATTCTGCTTGTCCTTGGCTCCACAGGCGTCGCATCGGGGCTCATTGCGCCGACTAAAGCCAACGCGACGCCAGACGCGTGTTACGAATGCGCAGATAGACCTTCACCAACGGGCAAGCCCGTCTGTAATCCAATTCCATGTCCCGATGGCGTTCTCAGCAGCGCAGCTCTGAACGCTATGCGGGACGTGGCTCCCACAAGTCCGAGTTTGGCCGCCACCGAATTCAAGCGGTGTTTTGTGGGAACGAAAGAGGCCATGTGTCGTACCCGAAAGGAGTCCCCGCAGTGAAGCGGCAGGTTCTCATCCTTTTCTTAGCCGGCATTTGGACCGCGCCATTGTGCGCAAACGCTGCGGCGGTCTCTAAACCAGTCACGGAGACGCGGTGCAGCCGATGCCATGGAGATCCACCTAACCGGGTATGCCTTCCAATGATCTGCCCTGACGCACCTGCCGGGACCGGTGCTGAATACCACGCGCCCGGACGCGCGCCGATTAGCGTCGCAGATATGCGGCCATGTATGATAGATGGTAAACTAGGAAGATGTTATTACGAGCCCAAGTAATTCGCTCCGTCTCGGCATCGTCATCGGGCCGAAGGTTGTCCCGAATACGTCTACGAAGCTCACTTTCGCGGAGACGTCGGCTTTGCTTCAGCGCGTGATATCCTCAATCACCGCCTCGCTGACGGCGAACGCCTGGGCCGGCCCACAATTCGTCGTGTGCCGTTTAGGCGTTCGGTTCACCGTAGCGCAGCCGTTATTTCAGTGATTGACCAGTCGGCGGTTCTAAGCCTCGCCCATACGCAGTAGAGCGCCTCATTCAGCGTCGGGGCGGCCGACGGACGCGGCGACCGCCGCCCAAAAACGCGTCAACCAAAACGTTAAGCTGCGGTTGGGGGGACGAGCGCTAACCTTGCGTGTCGGATGAGCGGTTTCCGGCGAGGGAAGAGGCCATTATTTGTCGGGACGTCCGCCCGGCCAGCGCCATCACGGGCGCCGGGTCGACGCCTTCGGTCTGGCAAAGCTGAATGCTGACGCCCGTAAGGAGCGCGGCGATCACCTGCAGTCCGACCATCACCTCATCGACAGACACGCCCGTAGCAACGAGCCGCGCGTAGAACAGCTTGCGAAGGGTTTGCTGCCCCTCGGCAGCCAGCGCCCTCACCTTCGGATTGCGCATCGATTCCGCGGTGATCTCGAGCATCAGGCTCGTCCTCTCCCGGTCGATCGCTCGCTGCTCGAAGGTCCGGATCACCGCTTCGACCAAGTCGGCGGGCGCATCTACAGGGGCGTCGAGCGCGGCCTTTAGGTCATCAATCTGGCGTGTCATGTCCTGGTCGACGATGCCGAGGATGACGTCCCCCTTGCACTCGAAATAGCGATAGAGCAGCCCGACGCTGACCCCAGCCCGGTGAGCGATATCCGACATCTTGGTCGCGGCGAAACCCGACTCCCGAAAACATGCTTTCGCCGCCTCAAGGATCTGGCTTCGGCGCACTTCCGGCGCTTCGACCCGCTTGGACCGAGTCTCGATCATCGCGCCGCGTCTACCCGTTCGAAGTCTGTTCCACGCGCCCAGCGCACGAGTGAACGATAATTCATTTGCCTTGACAACCAAGGCGTGGTCAAGCCACCATAATGAATGAACCTTCAGTCAATAAGGAGGCGTTTCATGGCGAACGGCGTCTCACATCGACCGAGATGGTCCGTTGCGCTCCGCGACCCCTCCGGCCGACGCTCTGCGGCGTCGGGCTGGAGCCGTGCAATGGGCCTAGCCTGGAGCGGGCGACGGCGGGTCTTCCGGACGAACATCACGAGCCCGTCACCTCTGCCGCGCTCTCCTCTAAACTTGCCCTGTCTTTGCACGGGGGCGACCCCACGCCTGATCTCGGCCGCCGCGGTCCAAGGGCTTTGGCGCCCGCTCAATCGATAAGGATCCCATCATGACCGACCCTGATACGCTCCCCGAAGACCCCTCCATCGGTGAGAAGCTCAACAGACTGTTTAAGCCCTGGAACCGAACCGACGCGCCGGGCCTGGTGGTCGGTGTGTCGCTGCAGGGCGCGTCGATCTATCGGCGGGGCTTTGGCATGGCGAGCTTGGAGACCGCTGTCGCCAACACGCCAGCTACGCGCATGCGGTTAGGTTCGACCAGCAAGCACTTCACGTGCCTGATGGCGCTCTTATTGATGGAGGACGGCAAGCTCGACATAGACCGGCCGGTGCGGACCTACATCCCCGAGCTTGTTGGACCTGCCGGAACACCGACCCTGCGCCAGCTGATGCAGCATGTCGGCGGTTCGCGCTGTCATCTCGATCTCGGTTTCATTGGCCGCGGCATGGCCGCGCCTGAGGTCGGCGCCGGCCTAGAGGCGATGGTGGCTCAGACCGGGGTCAACTTCGCACCGGGAGAGGCGATGATCTACAACAACGGTGGCTACCATCTGGTGTCTATCGCTATCGAGCGCGCCGGCGGCGCGCCGTTCGAACAGCAGCTCAAGACCCGCATATTCGATCCGCTGAGCATGACCGACACCGCATCGATCCCGAGCGACCACGACATCACCCCGGGCGTCGCGACGCTTCACGTCCCCAGGCCTGGCGGCGGATGGCGCCGAGGCCTCTTCCCGTCCGACGAGCTGAAGGGTGAAGGCGGGATGGTCTCCACGATCGACGACATGATCCGCTGGATGTCGCATTTGCGGACCCGCGATCGGGTGGGCGTCGCCGCAAGCTGGACCGCTATGGCGACGCCGCCAGTTCATCCCGACGGGGTAGTCGGAATGTACGGCCTTGGCCTGATGTTCGAGACGTATCGTGGGCTTAAGACCGTCCATCATGCCGGCGGAGCGGTTGGAGGGACCTGCCAGATGTTGACCCTGCCGGAGGAGGGCCTGGATGTGATCGTGATGGCCAACGGTGCGCCGGCCGCCAATGTCGTGCGGCTGGCCGAACAGGTCGTGGACATTGTGCTGGCCGATCGCGTCGGACCGGAAGACCCAAAGGTCATGGCGGAGTCGCATAAGGCGCTGAAGGGCCCCTGGCGGTCCTCTGAGAGCGGCGTCGTTTACAACCTGGTCGAGGAAGAGGGCCAGCTGAAGCTCGCCTTCGGCCTCGGTCAGGTCGGCCTGCCGATGGCGCCAACCGACAACGGGGACTTTGTCGTGCCAGCCGCCAGTCTGTCGGAGATCCGCCTGACGCCCTCAGGAGAAGGCTTCGACATCCGCTTCGGCGGCAAGACGGCTCATTACACCCGGGCGGCCGCCGGCGAGGGCGACCTCGACGCCTTCGTCGCCGCGGCGCAAGGCCGTTATGTCTGCGCCGAGACCGCAGCCACGGCGACCATCGCCCGCGACGGCGAGACGGTGTCGCTCAAGCTCTCGGACGGATATGGTCGGGCGAACCTCGGTCTAACGGTCCTTGGAAACGACCTCGCCGCCCCGACCTCCGGCGGCGTCCTTGCTCTGTTTGGCGCCGCAGTAAAGCTGATCAACACGCAGGGTCGCGCGACGGGCTTTAGCATCAACACCATGCGCACGCGGGATTTAGTCTTCGAGCGGGCCTAGGGACCCGAATGGATTGGCCAGGCGCACTCGCTATTGCGCCGGGGTGCGCACCGCGTCTGGTGCGCTTGTTTCAGCTCGTGAGAGAACACAGGGGATCCGGCGACACCCCGAGCCGAATAAAAAGGGTCGCCCCGGCGATGCGAACCGCGGCGTCAAGGTGTTGTAGATCCATGGCCGAGGCTGATCGCGAGACCTTGTCCGCATCGAGCGCTTCAGCCCGGCCTCCCCTGGGCGCTGGCCAAGACCACCCATCGCTCCGAAAATTCCAGGCTCAATAGAACTCGGCGAGGGTGAGGGTTTTCATCTCGCCGCTACACAGGGTCAGTTCGACCCGGCGGCCGACCGCCCCTAGGCTCCATGTGCTCTTTTCATGGCCGGCCCAGGCGGCGTCAACCCTGGCGCGGTCGACGGCGCAGATCCGGTCGCCGACCTTCAGCCCCGCCCGCTCAGCCGGCGATTGGCGCATGACGTGGAGGATCTGGAACCCATCGTCGCCGTAAATGCCCTGGACGCCGGCCGTGGATTTGCGCGCCGGCGGATCCGGCTTCTGGCGTTCGGCCATAAGGAGCTTGCCCTGTGGGACGTCCAGAACCAGGTTGAAATGACGCAACAGTTCAAGCCCGATCAGGGCGTTTGCGTGGTCGGCCTCAAGAACGCCGCCATGGTCCGGATCGATGATGGTGGTCACATCACGGACGGCGTGATCGCCGATCTTAACCTCCGGAACGATCGTATAGGGACTGACCGCTATGCCGGTCAGGTCCGCGCTGGCGATGTCGGTCACCCGGGCGGTCTTGAGCCGGACCCGCGCCCAGATCCTGGGGGAGAGCCGTAGGGCGCTCGGCTGTGCGGTGCCGATCTCCACCCGGTCAATCCGCTGTCCGTTGATCTCGATGCTGGTCATGATCTTCTTCGACACCGGGTCCAGCCTGGCCTCCGCGACCGCGACGCCGCCACTCGCGGCGCCGCTCGGCAGGAAGCGCAGGACGGCGTGATCGAAGTCGACCTGCATGGCCGCCCAGGAAAAGAAGCGCGCGCCTAGAATGACGCTGAAGGCCTCTCCGGTGAGAGGCCGAGTGCGCGCGAGATCCGTGACCTCGACGTCAATATCCTTGCCGTCGAAAAGACCGACCTTCAGGGAGGTCAACCGGCCCTCTTCGACAGGAACCTTGCCGCTCAGACCCTCAAGCTCGACCTCGGGGGAGAGCGTGACCTTGAGGTCGACCGCCAACTGCCGGTCGATGATCACCATCGGCGTCCCGGTTTCCAAGAGGCCTTTGACCTCTGCCCCGTTCACGGTGATCGGGATGATGATGCTGTCGCCGGGGTTGGTCTTGAACGGTATCCAGCTCGGCTCGACGGTTTGCGCTGGCTGGGGCGGGGCGGCCGGTTCGAGAGGTTGAGCCTTGATGGCCGCGGGGGCCGCGGCCAGGATCAGGGCCAGGAGAAGCTTAACGGACATGGGCGGCTGAGACTGTTTCGGCATCGGCCAGGCGCGGGGAAGGAGAGGGACAACCATGGCGTCGAGCCTAGGGTCTTCCTGAGGCGTCTGGGCGCGCTTGCGACGGCCGCCCCCTTTTCTCCGACAGGCCCAGCCGGGCGCGGATGAGCGCGGCCGATCAACGAGGACGCCCCCGGGTCGGGTTTGCGACGAAGGCGGCTCAGATGCGATGGGCGCCGCCCTCGTCGGCTGGGGGCTGATTATCGGGCCCCGCGCGGCCCGGCCGCGGAGCGTGGCGGCCTTGCGCCGATTTCGGCTGAAGCCAATAGTCGCGCTCAGACCCTCGGAAGATCACCTTTGACACAGGTTTACGACCTCACTGGAGCTCAGCAACCTGGATGGCGGACCGCCAGGTCCGCGCTCAGCCTGTCGAAACGCGCAGTATTCCTCCTCGCTTGGGCCACGTTGGTCGCCACGGTCATGTCGACGGAGTTTCTGGCGCAGCCCTTCATCTGGAGGAACTTTGAACTCGACAGTATTTTTGCAGGATGGCTCTCAATCTGGCGGGACCGACTGGCGGTCGCCTGGACGCTTGCGATCTGCCTAGCGCTCGTCCCCCGGATCCGGGGGGGCTGGGCGACTGAGCTCGTCCCTTATCTCGCCGCCGTCGTTCTGGGCGCCGCCCTCGGTGAAACCGTCCTCACAGCCATGGTCCCCGAGGATGAGCGGCAGACGCTCATCGTCCTGATCGGTCGGGTTCTGCGCTGGACCGTGGTCGGCGGCGCGATCGCCACCATCATTCAATTCTGGAGATCGGGTCTGGAGCTTGCCGCCAAGGCCGAGCAAAGCCGTGTCCGTGCGGCGCGGCTGCGCCGCTCCGCAGCGTCTGCGGAACTCGAGATGCTAAGGCGGCAGATCGAACCGCATTTTTTATTCAACACCCTGGCGACCGTCCGCCGGCTTTGCGAGACCGATCCGGAGCAGAGCCGTTTTCTCCTGGATCGCCTGTTTCAATTCCTATCCGCCACCATGAGCGATCCCTCTTCGCGGCCGTCGAGACTTGAGGACGAAGTCGCGCTGGTTTCCGCTTACCTCGACGTTTGCGCCTCTCGCATGGGCGGGCGGCTCAAGGTGGCGATCCACATAGAGCCTGGGTTGGAGAGGGTGGCGTTTCCGCCCCTGGTGCTGGCGACCCTGGCGGAAAACGCTATGAAGCACGGTATCTTTCCCCAGAACGGAGGGATGATCGAGATCCGGGCGACGCGGGGGGAGGGCGTCATCGATGTCGCGCTCATCGACGACGGCGTCGGATTCTCGGGGGAGGACGGCGGCGGCCTTGGTTTGGCCAACATCGTCGAACGCCTCAGGCTGCTCTACGGCGAGCGGGGCGAGCTGCGCCTTAGGGCCAACACGCCCAAGGGGGTAAGCGCGCTCGTCCGCATCCCGGTCGAGGTCGGATGATCAGCGACGCCCCGCAGTTTGAATGGCGCTACGTCGCGATATGCGGCGGCCTCTGGGGTGTCCTGGTCAGCCTCGCCTTAAGCCTGACCCAGGCCGTAGGCGGCCTCGGGCTTGGAGCGTGGCTTGTCTTCATCGGCAAAATATGTCCCCCCTATGTCATGACAGGGCTGATCTGGGCGGCCGGCGCAAAGCTTGCCGAACAATCCCGTCGCCTCGCCCCTGTCCTTGGGCTAACCGCCATCTGCGCCTGGACGACGAACCTTGTTTTCACGGTTCTACTCTCGAGCATGTTCGCCCCTGGAGACTTTGGGCGGTTTTGGGCCATCCCGCTCTGGGACCTGACGATCTTCGGTATATGGACGAGCTCGTTTTACGGCGGGCTCTATGTCCTAGGCTTCTTCGCCACCCGACGCGCCGCAGGGCTTCGCCGTCGGCTCGCCTACTACCGCGTGGCGCGGGACGAAGCCGAGGCCCAGCTGCGTGAAGCACGGCTGCGGATGGTTCGTGATCAGGTCCAGCCGTCGATGATCCTGGAAGCTCTGAGCGCCCTTGGGCGCAACCTTGCCGAAGGCGGAGGCGAGCGAAATCGGCTGTTTGATCCCTTGATCGCCTTCTTGAGGGCGGTCACACCGGATTTGCGGGGAGACGCCAATACCCTGTCGCGCGCCCTCTTGGCGCTTGGGCACTACGCCGAGCTTAGGCAGGCCCTAGAGTCTCGGTCTCCTCAGTGGCGGATCCGAGTGTCGGACGCGGCCGAGGGGGTTCAGCTGGCGCCCCTGCGCCTTTTGTCCGCGGCCGACCGCCTCAGTCGCATGGCCCCGCAAGAGGCCACCTTGGACGTCGTCGGCTTTGAGGAGGAGGACGCCTTTGTTCTTCGCATCAGCGTTCGCGCCGACCCGCCCCTCTGCGCCCCCCTCGTCGAAACCCTGCGAAACGCCGTGCGCCAGGAGCTTGGCGCGGCGGGCGCACACACCCTGGTCGGCCCGGCCGTGGCGGAATTCCGCATTGCGCAGAGGACCAAGCGCAGGCTCGGCCCTTATGCGCTCACACATGCAAAAACCTAAACTCAAAAGGATATGTCCGTTGAACCTTCGAGGCGTTTTAAGGCTGCTGCCGCTTATGATAGCCGCCGCCGCTGCGGTCCCGGCTTACGCGCAGGATGCTGCGCAGATTCAAGCGCAGAGCTATCAGGTGGTGATCGACAACGACAAGGTCCGGGTCCTGAGGTTCAGCGCGAAGCCGGGCATGGGCGTCTGCGGCGCCGGGCTCCATTCCCATCCGGGACATGTCACCGTGCTTTTGACCCCTGCCAAGGTCAAGGTGACTGAGAACGGCAAGACTGCATTTAGGACCATGAAGGCCGGAGACTCCTTCTGGGAGCCTCCGGTCACCCACGAGGTTGAGAACTACGGCGGGGCGGAGGTGCGCTCGCTCATCATCGAAGTGAAGACGCCGGCTGGACCGAAATGACGAGGAGGCCCGCCGCGATCAGGGCGGTCATCGCCGAAGACGAGCCGGTTCTGCGTTCGGACCTTCAAACGCGCCTGGCGAGACTGTGGCCTGATCTGCACATCGTCGGCTGCGCGGAGGATGGGATCGAGGCCCTGGCTTTGTTCGACGCCCACCGGCCTCAGATTCTGTTTCTGGACATTGAGATGCCGGGCCTCAACGGCCTACAGGTGGCCCAACAGCTTTCCGGTCAGTGCCAGATTGTCTTTATCACCGCCTACGACAACCATGCCATCGCCGCCTTCGATGCGGGCGCTGTCGATTACGTCCTCAAGCCCTATGAGGATAATCGCCTCGCCCTGACCCTTCGCCGGGTAAAGGAGCGGCTGTCGACGGCCCCGCCTTTGATGGACGAATTGGTCGCGCAGGTGGCGGCTGCACAGCGGCCGCCGGACTACCTGCGATGGATCAAGGCGTCGCGGGGCAGCGAGCTTGACCTCATCATGGTGCAAAACGTCGTCTGTTTTCAAGCCGAGGCCAAGTACACCACGGTCTTCACCGACCACAGGGAGGCGATCATCCGCCGGTCGATCAAAGATCTCGCGGCCGCGCTCGACCCTAACGCCTTCTGGCAGATCCACAGGGCCACCATCGTCAACGTCGAGGCGATCGAGGCCATCACCAGGGGCCTGTCCGGGGTCACGGTCAAGGTCCGCGCCCGACCGACACGGCTTCGCGTCAGCGAAGCCTATCGGCATCTGTTTCGCCATATGTGATGGGGCGCTTAGCCGGCCGCCGCGACGGGTCTGCCGCCGCTGGAACCCAGCCCGCGGCGGCCTCGCGCGCTACGGTCCGCGTCAACCTGGGTCGATCAGCCGCCCGGGTGATTATGGCTCTGGCCAGGCCGGTCGTGAAACGGCGGCGCCGGGCATAAGGATCCGCCTGCGCAGACAGCCGCCCCGAGGCCGAGCAGCAGCAGACACCATGCGACCGGGATCAGGGGGGCGGCCAGAACGGCGAGCCAGCCAATGCAGCCATACCGCCGACCGCGCCAATACCCCCCACAATCCAAACGGCGCTGAGCGCCAGGATCTGGGCTTCAGAGAGGTCGCGACCCGTTAAAGCCATCGCCAAGGTTTCGCGTCCCCTACAGCCCTACCGGGGCAGCGGGTAAGGCCTGACCACCACGGGGGGCGCGCCCACGCCAGAGCCGTCGCCGCTTGCCGGGAGCGATTTACAGATGAGCCTTACCCCTTTGATGTCGGGGTGGTTCGCCGTCGCTACAGCGGCGTCCACCGCCGCCGCATAGAGCCCGGGCGGGCAGTATTGGACCGGGCTTTCCTCATAATGGGCCGGCGCAAGGTCAAGCGCGCTTGGCTTTTCAGGTTTGAATTGAGGATCGCGCACCGTCGACAGGCCTGCCGCACCCGGCGCTCCGCAAGAGACGACCGGGTCCGCAAGGAATAAGCGTTCGATGAGGCCCTCGATGTGCCCATCGCGCACCGTCAGTCCGGCGATGCCGCTGACCCAGCGGCCCGGCGGGCAGATCAGATTGGCGGCGTGGCTCCCGTATTCCCCGCCCGCGGCGCCGCCGCTGACCGGCTGCGACGCCCATCCTCCTGTCGACGAGGGCGTCGCGCACTGAACCCCGAGCTGGGCCAACCACCCACCCTGACGGATGGAGAAGCCGACGACAAATTCACCGGAGGGGCAGATCAGTCTCGTCCAGTTCAGCGCCTGGGGGTGTTGGGTGTCGCCCACCGCGGGCGTCTCGACGCCCGGGCCGAATAGGCCTTGCTGCAGTCCGTCGGGGGCCCCGCCATGAAATCCGCCCGCCGTCGCGGACGAGGGCGATCCCAAACCCAAAAGCGACAGGACCAGAAGCCCTGTGGTCACCGCTGTTGTTTCGCTTCTGGTCCTTAAGCCTGACATGGCCGCTCCCTTCAATGTGGGAGCGAGCTTAGAGCGACCGACGCTCGGCCTGAGCGCTGAGCGATGAACGCCGCCTTTTCTGCGATTGCGGGGCGGGACGGCGACGATCTGCGCCTCAGGCGGGATTTCGCCCAACCGGACCCAGTCGGGTTTGCGCGCCCCACGAATGCCGACGCCTGTCGCCGCCTTATCGGTCCTGTCGCACGGAAACCGGCGTTCATCGGCCGCTGAGACAATGTCCCCAGATCCGGGCCTAAGCTCGACTGAGTTTCCGCCCAAAGGGTCCCGATGCGCGCTCTTAAGCCGCCAAGATCACCTCGCCCTGACGCTGCGCCGGTCCTCGCCGGCGGCAGGGCGGTCCTCCCGGATGCAATCTCGACCCCGGGGCGGCTGTCCGGCCCTGAACAGGGCTCGGCGCTGGCGAACCGGGAGCCGAAGCGCCAGAGGGGGCGCGCGATAAACCCAGCCCAAGGCGGCCGTAGGGTCCGAGGGGAGAGTAGGCATGGTTAAGGTGCTGACGGGCGTTCTCATCAAGGCGTTGGATCCTCGCATCAAGCGCGGCGAGCTCATCTATAAACATGTGGAATTTCAGACCCAGGACGGACAACTCCGCACCTGGAAGGACCTGTCGATGTCCCGCGAGGTCGCCGGCGTTCTGCGTCGGGATCAGCCTCTCACCCTTTATCTCTCACCGATGTTCGGCACGCTTTTTGGTGCGCGCGCCAAGGACGGTGCGGCAGCGTTCAAGTCAGACAGCGCCTCACCCCTGTTCCTGATCATGGCGATCGGAATGATCGGCCTTGGCCTTGGCGCCTCGATGTTCGTCTTCCCCCTCCTGATCACCCTCGCGGGCGTCGTCGGCGTGGTCCTCTATGTTCAGGCGGCGCTCGCCAAGAGCCGGTATCTTCAGGATGATATGGCCTCAAGCCGGGCTGAGCCCCGATGATCGAGGCGGCGCTTCCCCCTCGGCCGAAAACCCTCTTGGGAGCCTATCTCAAGGGCGGGATCTTCGCCCTGTGGTCGCGAGCCCGGGACCGAACCATCACCCGCATGGACGAGACCGGATTTACGACCGCTCGGGGGCGCGCGTTCCGATGGAGCGATATCGCCATGGTCGACCGGACCGTCTACACCATGTTCGGCGCGGACGCATTTGAGTCGGTTCACGTCCACGTTCAGCAGGGCGAGCTTCTGAGCCTTCCCCTGGCGCAGGCTAAGAACGCGCCAGACCTGCTCGCTTACTTTCTTCGATACGCCCCTCGACCCTAGATGCGCGTATCGCAGGGCGAAGGCCAAGCATGATCTCCTCTTCGTTTTGGACGCCGCCGCCTGCAGCGATCATGTCTCCAAAGGAGGCCGTCGTTGATCTGCCTGGACCGCTGCAGTCGGTCCCGTCGCCGGACGGGCGTTATGTGGTGGACGTTAAAGCCCTGCCCCTTAGGCCAGAGCAGGGGCCCCGCTATCGCCTTAATGTCCGGGGACGCGGGGATCATCATGGCGCCAAAGTCTTGACCTTCGGCCGATGGGCGGCGCTGTCCTGGGCGCCGCAGGGTCACAGGTTTTTTCTCACCAACGCCATCGCCAGTGATCGATCCGACTGCCTGGTGGTCGGTGCAGGGCGCCCCAGCATTGTAAAGATCAGCCTGACTCGCATGATCCTGTCCAATCCCGGCCCGCTTGAACCGTCAGAAAGGCCGAGCCGCGCTCATTTCTATGTGGAGTGCGATCGGTGGACCAAAAGCGACGAGGTCGCGGGCTCCGTCTTCGGGCATGCGGAAACACCGGCGCTGCACAGCTTCTGCGTGCCGTTCAGCTACGATCTTAAGACCCGGCGCCTCTACTGGGGCGCGCGGCAAACGCCAGGCGGAGGCCTCGACCAATCCTGTCAGGCGGACCCTGGCTGACGTCAGGGATGATGAGAATGCCGAGTCAGGGGACGCAGGGTCAGCTCGCCTTTGATCGGCGCCGCGTCCTAAAGGGCGGGGTCTGCACGGCCGCCGGAACTCTCGCTCAGCCGTTGCGGGCGCAGCCGATGCTGACGCCCGACCGCTACCTCTGGCTGCAGGCCAATCTTGCGCCGGAGGCGAGCCGCCCTGACGTCACGCGGGTGTTTGCGTCTGCGCCTGACCGCTACATCGAATTTTTCACCGGGTCGGCAATCTTTCGAACGCCGGAACCCCGCGCCAATGGGCCAATCGGCGTCTTTCTACCTGCGGACGCCGCCCTTTACTTCAGCGAGGATCCGCCGCCGGACGCGGAGAGGACGTCTTGGGCGAAACCTCCCCCGACCGAGGCCGGCAGACACGCCGGGCTCGTACTTTGCGACGGCTCGCGGGCGGCCCTGGTTCGTTCGCCAGAAGGGGTCCCGATCGGCGTAAGTGGGCGCAGTAGGGACGGGGCGGCCGCCTCGATCTCACTGGATGTGACCAGCGCGCAGCTCCCAGGTCGCCGAGCCGACAACGTGGCCTGGGCGCTCTGCACGGCGAGGATCTTGAGGGGCATGCCTCTGGCGGGGGGCGCCGCGCACGCCATCGCGGGCGGCGTTGGAGCGCCGGTTCTATTGAGTTTCTGCTTTTCCCCGGAGGCGGGCCTGGCCCTCCTGGCCCTGAGCTTTGAGGATGTAAGGACGGTCGTTACGGTCGATCTTTGGACCCCGCGCTACGGTGGATTTTCACAGGTCAGGCGCGTCGCCAGCTATTTCGGCGCGCCGTTTTCCCAGCAGACGTTCAACGGGCGCAGACCTTCGGCTGTCGTCTGCCTACCCCTCTTGGCCTCGCCGATCGGGCGGGAGACCGAGCGCCTATCCACCCTTGCGCCAGCTTTAGCCGATATCGCGAGGTCGGCCCCGCCGGGAAACCCGCTGCTTCGCTTAGGCGCGCTTGATCCAGGGGTCGAAGCGAAGGCGGATTATCTCGCGCGCGTCCGTCCGGCCGCCGCCAGAACCCTACCGGCGCTGGCGTCGGCCATGGCCGACCCCGGCCGCCCGGGCCTATCGGACCTGGCGCGCTGGCTGGGGTGGGCGCTCGTCGCGGATCAGCGGTCCCTCGCCCATGCCTTCGCCGACAGTTTTGATCGGTACGAGGCGTATAAGGCAGGCCTGCGCGCCGGCGCCGCCCCGTTCACGCAGCGCCCGCTCATGTCCGACATCGAGCTCGACGCCCTAACCAATCAGATCCTGCACCAGCTCGACGCCAGGCGTTTATCTTGGGCAG
>Ga0116229_10009313_pt1 | contig 15011 bp, 13 predicted proteins | sample S1TSphgellanicum_3_FD_87313 | JGI IMG/M metagenome (GOLD analysis project Ga0116229, IMG submission 87313) | Host-associated microbial communities from peat moss isolated from Minnesota, USA - S1T2_Fc - Sphagnum magellanicum MG | ecosystem: Host-associated > Plants > Peat moss > Unclassified... | reverse complement strand
TTCTGAAAAATCTCATGAAGCCAAAACTCTTTGGTCTCTGGATTGTGGCACAGAGCCTCTTTTCCCAGACACAAAATGGAACTCAAAAAATTCATGTACAGTACCTTTCAAAGTCGTAATTCCAGTTCAGAAAATTCAGAAAATTCATTGGGTCTGGATTGTTGTACAGACCCTCCTTTGCCAGATACACAATTGTTCCAGAAATTCATGAACCAAAATTCTTTGGTCTGGATTGTTGAACAGACCCTGAGCTGTCTGCTGGTACAATTACTTGTTCCGAAAATTCCATGAAGAAAAATTCTTTGGTCTGGATTGTTGTACAGACCCTCCTTTCCCAGGCACAACTGAACTCAGGAAAATTCATGAAGCAAAATTCTTTGATCTGGATGCTGCATAGAGCGTCTATTTCCCAGATAAATTTGTTCAAAATAATTTATGCTGGACATCATAATACAAGGTTCACCCAACAAAGGAAACTACTTGATTAGTGGGGAAGCAAGCTAAAACTCACTTATATCTAACTGTGATATTTAATGGTAGCATAACCAAAGAACGATCCAATCTATGGAGTAGAGAATGTTGGGGTTCTTCCATATGATAAAAAAGATGAAAAAGATGAATTGAACAATAACTTCTTCTAAATTGCTATGTATCAAATGATGGGTGTCTTGTGCAGCAAAAAAAAATCTTTTGTTTGTGAAGAGATTCTGGTTTGAACTTTTAAATGTCTCAAAAGATAAGGTATTTTACAAAACTTTTAATATGTCCCTGATGAATACAGTTGCTGAATCATGCCATAGATACCACAGGTACACCAGACTGCTGTGCATATTGTTCATTGCTGATAACCTGCTGAGTAATTCAGCATTCTACACTCCAGCTCTGCATAGCGGTTTCATTCCTCAATGGCTGAACTTTGATCTTGGTTCTCTCATCATTTCAAAATTGAATAGCAGACATGTGGGAGTGTATGTGTATTGCATGAAAAACATACATATATATGTTTTTGTGTGTGTACTCAGAGAATATTAAGTTTTTTGAGTCATGTTGTTTCTTATGTAACTCTACTATCTACGTGTTTTGCATGCTACCTATGGCTTGGATTTTGTTTGCTCTTCTTCAAAGACTTTTTGTTTAGTCAAGCACCTCTTCAAGAAATCAAGATGATGCAAGTAAACTTCAAGAGAATATTATTGCTTGCTTCACGGGGTGCACATTTTGCAGATCTTGAGTTCCAATCTCATCATGTATGTCCAATTGAGTAGTATTAGTTGGGGGCAGAAGCTGTTAATGGTTCAATCATCATAATTGAGTTTGTCATTGGTGAGTGTTAAATTCAGAGTTGTTCTGTTGCAAATAAAATTATTTTGGAGACCTTGAACACAAAGTGAATTTTTGCACTAGAGTATTGTCTGTCTGTATCTACTCCCTTTTTTAAATGGCCATAGGTGTAGGGTAAAGCCTAAGGCTGAGGGCATTACTGAACATCACCGGCCCCCTTTTCTCCATTGGAGGCCATCCAGTTGCATGAACAATTTTAACCCCTGGGACACTTTTAGAACCCTCAGCTTTGGGGAAGTTAGCTGGGGAACTAGAATTACTCCACATGGTGATTGAATGATGCCCTTGTTGCATGCATGATACACATCTTTTGAATAATATACATTGAGAAAAATATTGCCCCTTCTCATCAATTAGTGCGCTACACAATATCAATGGAGAACTTAGGGTTTCAAAAATTAATGCTTCATATTTCTTTATGGTTTCTGGCTATGCAACAGGCAAGTGCAGTGGTCAATCAGAAGAGTTCTTTTCTTTTCTTTTTGGTAGTTGAGAAACTTGTTGGAGGATCACTGTTGTTTGTATTGATGACTTTCAATGTTGAACTATGCTAAGTGAATTTTGAAAATCAAGAGTGAAACTTGAGAAATTCATTGCTTTCTCCTTGGCTTTTATGTATGCTTTTCTGCCACTCTTCTTCCACTTTTCTTCCTCTCAAATTTGTTTATAAAAAAATTCAAATGGGTTCTACCATTTTGATGAAGGTAAAATGTCATCATGACATACCATCATGGTTTTTTTTTTCAATGTTTTAATTTTGAAATTTTGGCAAAAAAATTCCAAAAAATTAGCAAAATTTGTCAAAGCTACATTGGGAAAAATATCCAAATATTTTCAAACTTATTATAGAAAAAAGATTGTCATAAAAAACACTCATTACCAAAATAATATAAGTATCAGCTAACATCAAACTTCGGAAATCACAATTATAGCTCTTAGCTAGTGTTCCAGAAGTAGTCAAGGTACTTGCATCAGACTAATATGTAATATGAAAATTTCTCAATCTCCAAAGACCTGACTGATATAATATAATGATCTCTCAGAACTTTCTATATTGACCCAGCTGGTCTGTTCAAAATACCATACCCACCTAACACTCATCCCCACTCAGTATGTGTTTCTCAAATAATGTGCAGTCCAAGTTCTCTCTTAGCAACATTACATTTGAATCAACAGAACCAGAAACAAAGTGCATGAGTAATTTGCAAAAACCCTGTCTGTAAATAGTTATTACACATTGAAACTGTTAATTCACTCCAGATAACTAAGAAAATAAATTCATAATATCAAATCCAGCAATTCCATTGCCCTGAAACAAAAATCTTCAGGCTTACACACAACCCTATTCTGAAAAACAATTAAATAATGATTCTATTTCACCATTTCCATTAGTTCTCTAAAATGTTCACAAACCTACCAAACCCTATTACACATTTCACTATTAATTCACTCAAGATAACTAAGGAAAAAAACTCAAACTACCAAATCCAGCAATTTCATTTGGCATAACATTTTTCCTACACACCTACATACAAACGTGTTCAACACCCTCTGTATATTACTACACTAGTATTATAACCCTTGTCTGTATACAGACAGGGCTAAAAACAACCAATGTACTAGGAGCTAAGGTAACTCCTGTATTGAGCTAATTTGAGAGTAATCTCAATGTGGGTCAGGAATCCAATGCATTCGGGATCATTGTAATTGTCAGTCAGAAGTCAACAACAGAAAATTTGTTAAAAGTCCCGGGAATGAAAAAGTCATACACATGTCTAAAGCCTAGCCAACCATTCTTTGGTTGTGCAGATTCCTCGGTGGTGAAATATCTGAGGCCTTGGAGGGAGTGAAAAAATCCAAAGCCAATCGAAAAGAAGTAGAACTTCATGACACCATTAGAATCATCATCATCATACACGACAATATACAACTTGATGCTAGGTTTCCAGTTGGGTTCATTGAGTGCCATGTCATTCCATGTCTTACATATCAAAATTCATGTTGCAGAAAAATGTTAACCCATTCAAAGACCTATTTCACAAATGGTCAAACATACAATCAACCTGCCAAAAGCACATCAAAAGACCCAGCATAAATGAAAACAAGTGAAAATACAAATGTAAATACAAAGTTTATGAAGCTCAATGCCATACTTGTAACAATATGCAAGAGAGGTCCAAAACTTAAAATGCTTTCCTCTCACCTCAAATTGGAGAATTTGGATGCATTGATGGGAACACCATTTTGTCTGATTGGTTTCAATGTTATGGGAGGATGGCAGTGGATGTAAGGATGATGGATGTTAGTGCTCAATTGAGTGAGCTAATTTAAAATCTAAGCTTACAGTTTTTTTCTGAACTATATTCTATTAGGTAGGCAGGTTTGGAACTTTAATGCCAAATATTTAATATATCTTCTCCTAAGGTTCCAGCAGACATGCTAAAAAAACTTAATGTCTATTTTTAACTTTTTAATTACACCTCAATAATGCTTAATAAATTTTCCAAAAATCCAGAATTTTTTTCCTCATAATTATTTAGTGCTGAACATGCCTACCTACTACAGTATTTCATTTACATCATAATTTTTCAATTTTTAATTTTTTCAAATGCCATTGTACTGTATTTTTATTGTGCAATGGGTTGTGTGATGTGGAGATTATGTTGAACACCCATACAAGAAGCATTATTGGCAACAGCATTGTTTCATCAGTAATTCTTTTTTATTTGTTTAGTTCATATCTTCTTGAATTGTCCACCAATTTGGATGTTTCAGTTATTTTGTCTTTGTTTTTGCATGTTTAATTGTGTGAGGGTTTTCTCAACAACAGTGGTTTCCACTTTGTAGGTGATGTAATAAAAATGAGTACCAAATGTTTTAGCCTTAATGTGGTGGTCTACAAAAAATATATATAAGCCTCTTAAACCTTTATATATATATATATTTTTAACAACATTAGTTATAGATTAATAAAAATGATTAATTTCACAACTTTGAAAAAAAATCTCAACATATTATTTATATTATTTAAATTGTGTAATAAGTATTTCAAGTGTGAAATATGAGTTTTTTGAATGCAAAACAACTTTCATCTTTGTAATTTGTCATTTTCTAATTACCTGACAACATGGAAATGAAACTTTGCACCATTACAATAATGATGAGAAATACCAATTAGAAATTACAAAATTTCATGAAAGGAACCTGGATGATTGGAATCACACATTCATAGATGGGACAAAAGCAAATTTCATTATTTTGAACTCATTTTATGACCAATAAGCATGTGCAAATATCATCACAATGTGTGCTTAGTGGTGTGTTGCATCTTATATAAAAGGACCCTCATCATCTTGAAGTTATCCAAAACCACACATGTGGCCATCATAATCCCAATCAACTGATTTATACTTAATGTATACCACAATGCCTTCCTTTGTCAATTATCTTGTTGGATTATAATGTTACTAGTGTGGGCCCCGTGCATAATGCACAGGTGTGTTATATACCCCCCCTCAGTCCTTCCCATTTTCCACTTCGGTTCTTCTTTACCCCGTCGACCCCCCCCCGTCCTTCCCATTTTCCACGGCTTTGCTGTAAATAGACGGATTTCATCCATACGGCTGGATGACGGGACGGATGACACATTGTCCCACCCTTCAACTTATATTTAGCTACTTTCCGTAGCCACTGTCCGTTCGTGAACAGTGGGACTTCCCCTGTCCGTGTCCACGCGGGAGCTCGCGAGGGCGGTTGAGAAAACGGACAGTGGCCACTGTCCGTCCGTGAGCGGAGTTAAGGGAGGCTTCAACCTTCCTTTACTATATAGGATCTTCACTATTATGTCATAATCTTTGTCCTTTCGGTAAAATATGTGAGTCAAAATCCTTTTACATTCACTCCTAACTTCTATATGACAAGATTATTTCAACTTTGGTATGAATACCTTTGTTACATTACAAAGTTATTGGATACTTAATTTGCATGATGGGTTGTGATGAACTACATGAAAGCCTTTGGTTTACCAATTGCATCTTTGGTCATGTGTGATGAAAGTGATGTTAGATTCAATTTATCAAGTTGAATGTCATCCCTATAAATAAGTGATTCAATCGTATTATGACAATCTTTTTCATTTCAAAAAATTGCTAAAATGAAATAGATTTCACTTTTTGAAATAATTCACACTTTACGTGTGTATTATCAAAACATTTTTGAACTTATGTTGCCAATTAAATTTGCTATAAATAATTTTGATTTGTTCGATTGTTGCTTGAAGTTCCATTTATACCTAGTTAATCTCCTCATTATTCTTCTTTAGAAACAAGGGCATTCAATAAAACAATTGGTAAATTTTTTTTGAATGGTTCTCCCTAGCCATCCAAATACATTCCCTTTAATTTCTTTAGATCATTACATCAAGGGAGTAATGCTTGTTTGACATTTTGGGTTGACCTAAACTAACATGAATCATCCAATAAATTGATATAAAGGTTTAAGAGGCTTATATATTTTTTGTAGACCACTACATTAAGGCTAAAACATTTGGTATCTTGATAACATAATTAAACATAAAAGAAGTCATGCATCAATCCATTTGTTTATGAGAGGTTTCAATGATGATGTAATCCCCAATCTTACTATCATGGGGTGATTTGATTGAATGTGACAAAAGTTTGTGGAAGATGCTTCCCTTGGATGTTCCAACATGAAGACAATTGGCATTTTGAAGTTGGAACACTTAATCCTCAAGAATAACGTTTCATGATCATCCTTTCAAGAAAAGAATCAATTTAACAAACCAATTTTCTAAAACTTGATACATGTCAAAGGTTGTTTCAAACTTTTTTTTATGTTGGGCATATTTTGGTGTTACAAGTTTGATGTTTGAATGATACACTAGCATATGTATTCACATCAAAAATCTCATTCAAGTGATTAATAATTTTGATCCAATGTTTAAATTAAAAATAGGTTTATACATAAATTAACAATTGGAAACTTCACAAACATGTTGCATTTTCTCCATTGAGGGTTGTCATGCATTGACTTATGATGATTCCTATGTTCATGTTACATCATTTTTTGATATCATTGTGTGAGAATCTCAATAAATTTTGTTCTTTCTGATATCATAAAATATCAATTATCCTTTCTAAGGTGTCTACTAGAATTATAAGCCAAATTTCACATAATCAATTCAAAAATGTTATATAATAAGGTGAAAGCAAGAAAGAAAGGAACTTTAGGAACAGACAATGCATAAATTTATAACTCTACAAATTTGAAAAGACCATGAGAATAACATAATTTGGAAAATTAGATCTTTTTTTAAATAATTTTCTACACTAGCAAAGTTGCCACCACAAAAATTTCATGAAAATTTATAATGTTCCAAGAGTCCTTTTGTATGTTTAATTCACTCAAAACAAAGATGTGTATAACCTTTTATAATTCAGAATTATTTTTTCCTTATCAAGCATGCACCATGTGTTTTTTATTTTTTTGTAAATTTTAATATACTTCAAAAGAAAAGCCAAATGTGTTGATCCATTCAAAAAAAAATTACATATCACACCCCATTGGATTCTAATTTTGAAAAGTCCTTAATGACTATTCAATATTTTACAATTGTGATATGGTTCAAAGCAAAGTTGTACATTTGATTATAATGTAAGTCTTGATGTTATATTATGGATCATATTTGCTTTGAAAATCAATCTTGCATTTGAACAATTGTATGAAAAATGCATAATAGGCCAACACATGAACACCATGTGTAAAATGTAGTCCTTGAAAAATATAGTGGCCTTGGCACACCTAGCTTTTTTTTTGCTTTCAGCTAATAATGTTGTAAACACACATGAAGTCCTACTTAATAAAAAAATCTTATAACTACCTATAAAAAAACCTAAACTTGAAATCTTGAACCTATGACATGATCAAATTATAGCTACAACATTTGTCTTGAGGAAAGAATTGTGTAACTATCTTAAAACCTCAAAAAGTCAAAATATGAAAATTGTATTTTGAATTACTTTTTTTTTAATAATAATAATCTTGAACATGTGTATTGGATTGATTAGCCTTTTAACTTAGAGTAAAATAAACCTTTATGTTCATAAATTATGGTCCCATTATGTGTTTCCAATAAGAATTTTACCTATAAATGATGGTATATTTTTAAAGTTGACAATGGAGATTTTAATAAGAGTTGGAACATTGTGGGAGTTTGTGAAAGGTAAGTAAATGATGTCATTTGATCCATGTTGTTAGCTAGTTGCTAAAAATTTCTTGATTTTGAACAAATGAATGTTTAAAAAACACCAACTAAACATAATCAAGTGAGGGCTTAACTCCTCATGAACATGCCTCATCAAGTTATCACATTGTTCTAGGTGAAGCACAACCCACATTTGTCCATCGACCCAAACCCATAAGAAGGGATTACCTTCCCATTTGAACCACTTCGCCCCATGCACAATATGGTTATGTTCCTTAAATGTTAATCCAATCAAAACTTCATTTGCTTACAAATATGCAATGACAAGTACATCATCCTAAATGTTTAGAGCACCATTGCCTTTCAACTCCATGTCCATGTCATGGGAATCCCATCATCCACACTAGTCTGAGGTACATCCCACCAACACCCCAATAAAGTACAAAGGTATGTAGAGGCATGCCATCCTGGTCCTACTTTCAAATTTACATCACCATGCCAAAGAACCCCAATGATATCATCCTCATTGGAACTTGGGTTTTGACTCAACCCATCAACATCTCAATTAACCTTACTAATCCTATGGATTATATCAAAGTCATATTCCTACAAGACAAGTGTCCAGGTTACCTGGCCAACTTTCTTATAAGTTGATCTAATTCCATAAGGAATTTTAAAGGTTGGTGATGATAACCAAAGTGAATGGGCTACCATAAAAATAACATCAAAATGATGAAATAACGTAAACAACTACAAAGCATTCCCCTTCATATGAATTGTACTTGGCCTTCATCTTGTTGTTGGACCTAATGGCATGTGCCACCACAAATTTTCAACCATCATCATCAAGTTGGGTATGCATAATTCTAAATCCTATAATGCTCAAATTAATGTATAATTTGGAATAATTGTCCTTGAATGATTCACTTCAAGATAAGAGTCGATCAAAACATGGCCTTTAATTCTTGAAAAACCTACTTTTATGATTCACCCCATATGAACTCTTCATTAATTTGTGTCAATTGGGTTAAAATTTTGGTTATGCTATTGAAGCCTTTCACAAACCTTTAGTAATAATTACATTAACCTTAAAAAACTTATATTAACCGATTAACATCTATTGGTTGAAGAACTTATGAAATGGCTTCAACTTTGGCATTTTGAACTTCCTATCCATTTGGATAAATCATATGACCCAAGTATTCCACTTAAATATGAAAGGACCAACACTTGCTTCGATGAAACTTAAGGTTGTGTTCCTTAAGTCTTCCAAACACCTCCTACAAATGATGCATGAGATCTCCTAGGATGAAGCTAGAAATAATTATGTCATCAATGTAGCACTTGGAGACACCAAAACCCACCAATATTCAATCCATGACTCTCTGAAATTATGTAGGGGCATTTTTCAAACCAAATGACAAAAATTTCCATTGGTATAAAAAATATTTCCCATGGGGATCAATTCCCCAAAATGTTGTTTTGACCTCGTCACCCTCCTTCAATGGCAATGAATGGTAACTAGACCTCCAGTCCAAGGTATTGAAAACCTTGGCTTAACCAAGGGCATCAAAGATCTCATCCAAAAGGGCATGGTATATTTGTCCAAATTGGTTCATTTATTCACCAAACATGAATCCCCACACATGTGACGTTCGGTCCAATTACCAAAACTGTCCTGCTTGGTTAGCATCATTATTGCTAAAACATACTCACCTTTTGATAATTCCACCAAACTTACATCCAACATCTTTGTTGTTCAAGCTAATGATGCTTTAACATACTGCAAACAACTCATCCATCAACACCTTGCTGTTGCTCATTAGATCACCTCTTATGGTGTTAGGTTAGTCCACATCCACTAAAACCAATGGGCTTGTGAATTAACTACAACAATATCCACTTACATTAGTTCACTTAATTAAATAGGACTTAACTGAACTACTAAACTAACACACCTAAGAAGCATAATGTGTTGCTAAACTTTTACAATCTCCCATGTAGCATTTTCACTCCAATTTTTTTGGGGTATTCTTCACCTTCAAGAATATAACCAATACTTTCATAGCTTCAAAGTCAATGAAAAGGCAACCTTGTTTCAAAAGTAAAAAACAACAACAAACTATAAGAATTTTCTTTCCAGCTAAATACCCCATAGCAATTATGTTTGCAATATAATTTTTCCCCTTGTTATAGAATAAGCAATCACCTTTTACATGTGACTTTGTAGACATGTAGTTATATTGCCCCATGGGGCAACTAGGTTTTGTAAATTTACATTTCCACCTTTTGTTTCTTGAAGTTGTCAAATTTAGGAACTAGGAGTTTTTTTTATCCTTTCAATTTGTGTACAAACTTGACATCTCACCATGTTCATTTTCCAATTAAAAACAACTACAACTTCTGCCTAAAGAAGTTTTGTTGTCCACACATCTTGAGAAATTCAATTAATCTCACATTCCTTCAACATTTTGTTGTTCTTCTTCACTTGTTTAGACATAGACAATGGGTCTAGATGCAAAAATTCGGGAGCAACAAAAAGGTCTAGATGTAAAAGCCCATGAAAAACAAAAGACCCAAGACCATGGGCCTCCACGACAACATCGAACTTGACTATAGTGCAACCAAATGCACTACAAACAACAACACCTTGACTAAATGAAACAATGTAATTATATCAGTAGGGACCCTAGTAGAAAAAAAGAATTTATATTTGAAACCAATTGGTAGTTACAAAGGTGCCATGGTGCATATATTCAAGATGTGCAAAGCTTTAAACCTTAAAGCTTGAAAAGTTGTAAAGTTATAAAAAGTTTGATAAAGAAGTGAAATGCCTAAACCCTAAAAACTTGAAAAGTTACAAACTTACAAAGCAAATAAAAGTTTTAGACCAAGAAAGTAAAAGCAATAAAAAGCTTGAGAAACTTACAAAATGTAAATATTAGAAAGGAATTTGTGGTCATTCCAATAAACATTATTTTTATAAATAAACTTGAGAATCCATTGTTGTTGTTTTAAATCATCCTTGACTTCGCTCTTTCATTGCATTGAAAGTTACATCAAACCTGCATAATGCAAAAGCAATGAATCTCAATGACAAACTCAAGAAAAAAAAATTCTACAAGTTATGCAACATGTATAACCATGGTTCGATGTCTCTTCTATGATGAAAAGGGTGACCTAAAAAATGTAGAGCACATTTGAAAGATGATAGCATAAACTTAAAGCTTGAGATTGTAGATGGCAATGAAATTTGGTTGGTGAAAAGAAGTTTTGGTTACAAGATTGCCATAAATCTACATCGAATGAATGTGAGAATGTAAAAAGGTTCACAAGATGTGAGCAATGACCTAAAGTAATAACGAGTTTTCACTAGCAAGTAGTTTTAATGTCACATCCCATGATCAATTAACTCTAAAAAAGACCCTAGGAAACTAATGAAATGAACAAGTTATTTTGTTTGGGGTTTCAACAAGCAAAGGTTACTTTAGGGCCTTGATACAAGTTGCAAACTACCAAATTTTCACGAATAAAAAAATGTTGGGTTATTGATTTATACTTGTGATGATGTATCATACATATATTCAAAGGCTAGTTTATTCATCATTTTTTTATTAAAAGATGGGCCATCATATAATCAAAAGGGATTATATGATGTCAAGATATTTATTTTCAATACTAAAAAAATGGGCTCACGAATTGGAGAAAAGAAGGAGATTTCATAAATCATTAATCTTTCATGATAGGTAACGTTAGTGTGGATAAATAGTATGGCTTGTGCCCATGAACAAGATTACATGTAATTACTCCAAGTGTGACCAATTGTTGAAAAACTATTTTAAATTTTTAACTAATTTCCAAAGACAAAAATTACTCAAATTTCAATATCTCCCCAACTTTAGGTCTAAAAACTACACAATCAGCTCCAAGGAATCGACACATCAAGGACTTTCTAACAAAACCAAAAGTTTACTCCAACTTCCCCTTTAAACTCTAGTTTTGATTGTTTTGAATTTTCTTTGGTAAAATTGTGTAGTTTTTAGGTGTAAACATTAAGAAACCACCTCATTGCACCCCTACTCATGGAGGAATTCCCAATGGTACCAATAGCCCAGTTGGGCGTTGGGGTGAAGGGGGGGGAGGGGGGGATTGGCCATAGTGCCTTATAACCTTACTTTTGAGTGCACTTATTAATTTATTACCTTCCTTAATAGAGATCATCATGATATGTACACAATGCATGTTCCAAATTCATTGTGAACCAAAATAATAAATTAGTAAGTGCACTCAAAAGCCTCTGAGACAATTAATTGCATGATCCTTTTTTTTCTCTTTTTTTCAGGGTACGGGTGGTGGCATACCACAATAAGCCGACGGCAGTTTCCATGTGCCGAAACCAGTTGGAACCAACCCCCCCTACGTACCTACCACCTAACTACTTACCCTGCCCCGACAGGCTAGGAGACTAGGCTCCTAGAGGTAGTACCGCATCCTTCCTAGCAAACCACAGCTCGCCACGTCCTCAGAAGCACGTGCCTGAACTGAAAACCGACAGAAAAATGTTCTTCGTTCGTTGAAGTTCACTTTTTACCACTCACTATTCTCTAGCTACTGTTTACTTTTCACCATTAACTATTTTCTTCCGTGTAGAGGAAGAAATTGACTGTTTGCCACAGTGAAAGTGAATTTACCCAGGTAAAATTGTGTGTGAAAAGAGGCCTGTAGCCAGGGTTTTTTTCTTTTTTAAAACATTTGTGATATAAAAAAATCGGCGTGTTTTCCCATAAAATTAGAAAAATTAGTAGAATTTATACTTTAACAAAACTTTCCCAAATTTTTGGTCAGAAAAAGGACAAAATCTGTCGGGGGGAGGGGGGGAAGAAAAGCACTGATTGTAGACCAAGTAAAACATGTAGATAAATTCGTCCACTGGTCGAAGAAGACAATGTGCACACAGGTCAAAATGTGGATATCTTCACAAACGGATAGAAAATTGAAGATATAAAAGACAAAACATGGATGGATTACGTACCAAGAGGCAAAATGTGGATAGATTCACAAACCGATAAATTATTGAAGATGTTAAGGGACAAAACATGGATGAATCATCCACGTGCAAAAATGTGGATAGATTCATGAACAGATAGAAAATTGAAGGAAATTAAGGACAAAACAACATGGATGATTCATCCAGGGGTAAAAAATGTGGATAGAGTCACAAACAGATACAAACTTGAAGATATTAAGGACAACACATGGACAATTCATCCACGGGTCAAAATGTCCATAGATTCACAATTGGATAGGAAATTGAAGATATTAAAGGACAAAACATGGATGAATGACCTACGTGTTGAACAGTCAATCGTTTTACATTGGACAAAATATGGATGAATCACCCATGCACCAATAGAAAAGTGAATATACACAAGACAACACGCATATGTGGATGAAATGATCCATGGTATTAAAAAAAATGTATCTACCCAAAACAAAGGTGTGGATGAATCACCACCCACATATCAAAAAGTAAATATATCTTTAATGCCTCAAAAAGTGGATGAAATCCCGGGCCCCCTTGCGTTCACGGGCCTTGGGCTTGGCTGAGTGGTTGTTTTGTTCTGCCTTTAATCATGGCGTAAAGTCTTGTTCGCTTCTTTTTAAAAGAAAAAAAGTGGATGAAATCACCCTTAGGCATAAAAGCGAGTCTACTGGTAATATGGATGAACTATGCATATCGATGAATTAAGTACTGATAAAAGTGTGAATCTACTGGATGAAACACCCACAGAAGTAAATCTACTAGTTTGGTCAAAGTATGGATGAACGATGAAAGCAGATGAATTAAAGCACTGATGAAAAACTGAATCTAGTGAATGAAATCACTTTCAGGTTTTTAAAAAAAAGCCAACATACTAGTTCTGTCAAAGTATAGATGAACAATGCATATAGATGAATTATAGCACCGATGAAAAATTGAATCTAGTGAATGAAATCATTAAAACGCAAATATACAAGTTCTGTCAAAGTACGGATGAACGATGCATACAGATGAATTAAAGCACCAATGGAAAAGTGAATTTAGCGGAATGAAATCACTCAAATGTAAAAAAAGAAAATATACTTGTTCAGTCAGAGGATGGATGAAAGATGCATGCAGATGAATTCGGGCACCGATGAAAAGTAAATCTACTGAACGAAATCACACAGATTTATTTTTTTAGAAGCAAATCTAACTAGTTCGGTCAAAGAGTGGATGAACTTGCGTCGTATACCGATGAATTACGCACCGATGAAAAAAGCAAATCCGAGTTAAATGAATTCCTGTGGTGTTGACCAAGTAGTGAACAAACAAACAAACTACGTTTCAGTTTTTCTTCTGTAATTTTCGTTTTTACTGTCGGCCTTTTCCTCCGTCCCTCCTCTCCTCTTCGTCCCTCCCGAGTCCCCTGCCCTTCGTCAGTTCTGCCCCGCGTACTGTGTACCTTTTGATTGTTGTGGCCTGCGAGCAGGGTCAGTCCCACGGAGTACAGGGATTTTTTTTTCCTCTTTTTTTTTTTTTTTTCTTCTTCTTCGTCTTCTTCTTCTTCCGCCATCGCTATGAAGTGTCGGAGGTTGCGACTTTCAGAACCAGTTCTATTCCAATTGCTGCGTCCAAATCCTTGTCCAAAAACACGCCTTTTATCACCTACCCGATCTTGCTGCTGTTGCCGATCACTACTATCGGGCCAAGGTACGACTATAACAAAGGAGAGCCCCCGACTAAAATGAGCATGATGTCGATGATGAGCTCGCTGTGGTAGAGCTGGGTTTCTTCGGCCTTAGGTTTTCTTTTTGCCTGCATCGACGTATATACTTCTCTTCTTCTAAGTAAGATTGTTTCTCTATCTCAAGACGTACTTCCTTCCCTTCTTCTTTTTCTTTTGTTTTTTGTTTTTTTGTGTTTCAGCGGGGTTTGTCGGAGGAGGACTGGTGGGGACAGATGGGGAAATAGCAGGCGATTCTCATTTTTTGTTGACAGTCCGTCTGTCTGTCTTTATACTTACGACTCACTATGGTGATGATCGATACCTGGGAATTGTTTTGCTTTGAGATTTGGTGCATTTCAGCCCCCTCCTCTCTCTCTCTCTCTCTCTCTCTCTCTCTCTAGTTGTTTGTTTGTTTGTCTTTTTTTTGGATTCTAGTGCAAGGCAGCACACTGCAAGAACTATTAAGTTCAAGAGAATCATGCTGTAGGATTAAATCTCATGGACGACATTTGAAGCCTGGAACACCAAAAAATGCCATGCCCAAAGCTCAGAAGTTCTGCACTTGGTGCATGGTGTGTGCAGTTTGACAGGGTTTTAAATAGTACGTGAATCAAAGACTCTTAGACAATCATTGGAAATACACAAATGTGTTGGCCTCTGTACACAGAGAGAAACACACACACACACACACACACACA
>Ga0116229_10009311_pt1 | contig 15014 bp, 10 predicted proteins | sample S1TSphgellanicum_3_FD_87313 | JGI IMG/M metagenome (GOLD analysis project Ga0116229, IMG submission 87313) | Host-associated microbial communities from peat moss isolated from Minnesota, USA - S1T2_Fc - Sphagnum magellanicum MG | ecosystem: Host-associated > Plants > Peat moss > Unclassified... | reverse complement strand
TAAAAAAAAAAAAAAAAAAAAAAAAAAAAAAAAAAAAAAAAAAAAAAAAAAAAAAAAAAAAAAAACCTATAAAGAAAAATCAAGGATGGGAACCCATCCATTAAAAGTACAAGGCAAATGAGAACACAAATAAACACACAACCCATTGAAAAAAACAATCACTCAAAATCAGGTAACGACCCTATGCAAAGAGGACTCCTAACTATGAAATGATAATCAGCGATGATAACAAAGAAGACCTAAGACAAAAGAGTTGTCATCTGCCACAAATAGGCTAACCACTAGGTATTCAGACTTCTTGCATACGTAGCTGGCTTGCATGCATAGTAAGGATAACACTCCTAATTCCATATGGTGTTGGGGTTTTGTGGTCATCCAACTCGCAACAATGTTAATATATGTCTTTTGTTTTGGTACTTAAAAGTGCAAATTGTAGGTGGACATCATGAGTTGGGTTATCAACAACTCCCGAAAGTGAGTGGCCTTCTTTGCATAAGGTCTTTACCTGATATTTTGTTGATTGTTTGCTTTTGTTTTTTCTTTGGGTTGTGTCTACTTGTGTTCTCATTTGCCTTGTACTTTTGATAGATGGGTTCATACTATTGCTGATACCAAGCAACATTGGTCTATAGTAGTGTTATTTGGTTTTAATTTTTGGCTGATTATCTATCAGGTACCTAGACCATTGGTTGTAAATTTTGAAATAAAAAATCCAAAATCAAAACTAGAACAACTAGAATGTTGAACTTGCCATGGTATTTACATATGGATTGGTGTACTTTATACTTTACTTTTATGATCATTCTAACTTTTAAAAAAAAATCATGACCATTTATTTATTTATTTATTTATGATCTTTTTTTAAACGTGAAAGGTTATATGTAGCTTCACCTTGAAAGGAAAGTTTTCAAAAGGTATGTGATAAAGAGGTAACTTTAATACCCGTTGTCAATAAAAGGTATATAATATATACCAGTGTTGTGCCAATATATATAGGGTACAACCTGGGTATATAATATTGGTATGCATACTGGAATAAAAGAACATATCAGTCTAGTATGACCTATGGCAATACCAACCTTATATTCAGTACAAGTCTAGTATGAGACCTGAGATACTTGAGATAATACCAAGTTTACACAAGGTTTATACCTACCCCAATACCAGGTTCATACCTACCATATAAACCAGACAAAAATCAGCCTTTGGACCTAACATCAGTACCCAACTCGTATGAAAGTTTTGAAAAATTGTACCAGATACTAGGAATGCTTGTAAGTCCTCCATCTGACCCTGCAAATTAGAATTAGATGAAGAAAAGTCAACATATGTGGGCTTGGCTCAAGAAAATGGTTTTTCTCCTACATATTTGCTCAGCTTGCTGAGGCTGCTAAAAAATGCAGCAAGCAAAGATCCTGTAGAGAAGAGTGTAATAGATATGATCTGACTGGTACTCCATGTTTTTGATTGGCCAATGATAATAATGATTGATCAATGTGGTTTGCTATTACCTAGTAGTTCCCACCTACATATTTGCAGTCCCCATTTCAGTTAAGTTTTATAGGGTGGAGAGGCCCCACAACTGGGCACATGCTGGTGTCCGTGCGGCCAGTGGGTGCACAGCGTGCATTTTTTGACAGACATTTGAAGACCCATGAACGGACATTTGTCAGGAAATATTTGGGTCTGGAACTTTTTTTTTTTTTGAGCGGTGTAGTAAGATAAGAGGAGATTTTGCCAAGTGCCTTTTTTGAGCGGTGCTAGGGGTGGAAGTCATGTGCAAAAGAAAAAAAATTGAACAGTGGTAGATTTTTAGGGTTATGTTTTAGGGTTTCATTAGGTCTAAAATTACAAGCCACTTAGTGTAGCTAGCAGTAAGAGGTTTATGGGCATTTTAGAGTTCAATTGAACACAAACGCATGTTTGGTTTATCATTTGGAGTGCACATTTAAAGCAATAGCATAAAAAAGACTAACAACCCTAAAATGATCAAGCAACAAGCAAATGCCCAAGTTTTGAACAACACACATTCCCTCCCATTTGAAGTTTAGATTGTAGCTCTAACTATGTCCTTTTTGCCAGTTTCAGTGGAGGAGGAGTTACAAGCATTCCTAGAGTTGATTGTTCCTAATGCAAGATGTTTAAGATCTAATTCAATTTGTATTCATCTAGATGTGAAGGAAAGGCTTGAAGTATCAATAGGAATAAACTTTAGTCCAAAAGCAAACCAAGCTATAGTCATACAACCTTTAGTTTCAAAATGTCAAGGTAGAGTTGTCAAATGAAAAAGGAGTTGAAGTAAGGGGCTATAGGACAGCAAAGGTTGGGGGTTCTACAATATGGTTTAAGGGTTCAAATGTCAAAGTAGAGGTAGTAGAAAAGATCCAACTTTCACATTCAAATGTTAAGGTAGAGTTAACAAATGAGTAGGGATTTGAAGTAGAGGGCTACAATACAGCAAAGCTTAAGAGTTCTAAATTAGGGTTTCAAGGTTTTGATGTCAAAATCGAGGCCGCAATAAAGAGAGTGTCAAGTTTGAATTTGAAATTAGCTTTAAACATAGAGTTAATAAATCCAAAGTTTGTTTCTCTGCACCAAGAACTTACACCAATACCAACAACTAATGTAAGAACAAATATAATATATCAAATCTACATTGAGAGGTACAAAAAATACTTATACTACTATTGGTGGGCACTTAATGTTCTAAGACATTCATGGGTTAAAGGGATTCCAGGGATAACAAAGAGAAAAAGATTCCTCCAAGCAGTTGTTCAACATAGGTTAAACTACATACCCACCATCTACATAAAAACCCAAGACATCACATTTCAGTGGAAGGACTTTGAGGAGTTCTATGCCCTCATTTCACACAACGGACCATGGTTGGAATGTGTTCAACAAATAATCCTTACCCTAGCTGACTTTCTATATTCATGGTTTGAGTTCAAGAAGGTTAGAAATGTACTTCTAGTTGGGCCAACATACAAGTGCTGAAGCCTTTTGAAGCTCGAACCTAGAAGAGTACATGTAGTTTATTATGTTCCGTAGATGTCGAAATGGAATGTTGGATCAAACAACAACTATTCAAGAGATTGTACCTCCTACACCTAAAACAATATGAGTATGAAAAAAAGTTAATCAAAAACCAATTACAAGACCAAAGGGCACATGGGCAACTAAAGCATTGGAAGAAGCTATAGAGGCAATTGAGGTAAGGAGGTGTTCTATGCGAGGAGTTTTTAAATAATGGAGCATACCCTTGAACTCTCTTTGTGACCATCTAAATGGGTGGACACATAATAGGAAAATGGGGCCATGGGGTGTATTCATAGATGGGGAAGATGTTGTCGTGGTTAAGTCTTGGCCATGCAAGAAGTAAACATGTTTGTAATTATGCACCAATTAAAAATGAAGGCGGTGGAGTTGACACGAACAAGGGCAACCCCATTTCGGAATGGCATATTAGGCACAACTTGGTACCACTGGTTTAGGAATTGACACCAGAGGTTGTCATACGAACCACAGATGAACTTGATGTCAACAAAGCATAGGGCCTTAATTGCTAGTGCATGTAATTCATATTAAAGCAACCTGTAGACATTGTATGACCAACACAAATACAACCCATACCATATATGGAACTCAAACGAGACAGGTGTTCAAGTAGGCTGACAGTTGGGAGTTAGGGTTTTGGTTAAGAGAAGGACAAACACAATTTACAACATCATTCTTAAGTCTTAAGAACAACTAACCATAAATTGTGTAGTGAATGTAGCAAGGGATATATTATTAGGGTTTTACATTTTCAAAGGTAAGTAATTATGAAATGATTACATTCAATTCTACAAACCTAAAACCTACATGGCAATGCAAAAAAAAGTTTGGATGACCTCAATTCTTTTGAAAGAATTTTTGTCTTTTTTCAAAAGGTCCGTCCTTTAGGAAGAATTTCACTTACCAATCAATAGGCACTTGTTAATTATGGATGGGCATGATAATCCTATTACTTTGGAGGCCATAGAGCAAGCACATGAATTTGGATTATACATGGTCACTTTCCCCACTCACACCTCTCATGTCCTACAACCTCTCGATGTTTTTTGTTTTAAGCCTTTTAAAATAACCTTTACGAAGGAAAGAGATGTTACAATGTCCAAGAGCAATTACATGGAGCCTAATAAGATAACCTTAGCTAGGTGGGTTGACTAGGCCTTGGACAAATCAATCATAGAACAAAACATTAGGTCTAGACTTAAGGTTATAGTCATATACCCTCTAAACCCTAGGGCAATGGATAACAAAACTAGACCTTCAAACATTTACACAACGGTAGCAAATGAACATGAAGGGACAAAGAGGAATCAAATGAACAACTTGAAGGAGATGAACCAAGAATTGAAGAATTTGCTACCACAAACCTTCATATATACATGACAAGAGTACAAAATTAGGGTTGAAGAATATAATGTTAGTAGCATGCCTAAAGTGAAACAACGTTATTATGTGGACATGCCACACAAACTTGTAAAAGTTGATGATAAGGTAGAGCAAATAAACATTGAAAATGTATCAAATATTAAAAGGGAAGACATGGAAATCAACTGGGAGGCAATTTAACTTCATGAACTTGAAGATCAAGAGGAGTAGGAATTGTTTAACTTAACATAAGAGTCAATGAGGATAAATAATATATTATTGTTGCCACATTTACTTGCAAAATAGACCAAAGGTAAAAAAAACCATTAATAAATTATTTTTAATCACATGTCATCACTTATGAAGAGTAACTTACTATCTTGAAGAAAAAAACCATGAACAAGGCATCAACAACTAGAGAAGCAAAAAGGAAACAAAAAGAGGATGCTGGTTGAGGAAGGCAACTAATACCCTAACCTCGACAAAACGAGCAGCCCTATGAAAGCCTAAGAGGTAGGCCAAAGCCACCTTTGATGCATAGTGGTCCCTTACAGTTAGTACCACAACCTCGGCAAAACGGGTACCCTTGCGAGAGGCTAAGAGGCATGCCAAAGCCACCTTTGATGCACAATGGTCCTTTGCAGTAATAAGAACAATTAGAGGACAACTACATCAAAAGATTTGAGCATCTATCACCACAAGCTTACACATAGGTGAAACAACACTTAATTTGGGGATTGCAAGTACTAGTCAACAACAAGCAATAGTAATAGCAAAATGAAAAATGTAGCAAAATGATTCAACGTCAAGTGGAGCAATAAACATTGTAGTAGCCAATGTAGCACCGACTACATCACCAACTATTGCAATAACCAATGGAACACCAAATTAACCAGGAAATGTAGCAACGACCCATGTATCTACAAATGTTGCATGGCCAAGTGCTATAATTGTTTAAGTATATAAAAGGGGGCAAAGGGTGGGGGAAAAGGAGTGGGGAACCAAAGCTTCGAGGAACATGAACTTAAAATAACTACACAACCAAGAGCTAAAAGAGCCAACGATTAGGAACAAGAAGAGCTAGAGGTCAAAAGTAAGAGGAGCTACTATGACTAGGAGCAACATGAACTACAACCAAGAACACAAGGAGTTGTGAATCAAGAGCAAGAAGAGCTGGACTAGGAGTAAAAAAAACTATAAACTAGGAACAAGAGGAGCTACGAACCAAAAGCAAGAAGAACTGCAAACCAAAAGTAATAGGAGTTAGAACAAGACCAAAAAGAGCTATAGACCAAAAATAAAATGAGCTAATATGACTAGGAGCAACATGAATTACAACCAAGAACACAAGGAGTTGTGAATCAAGAGCAAGAAGAGTTGGACTAGGAGTAAGAAAATTTATAAACTAGGAACAAGAGGAGCTACGAACCAAAAGCAAGAAGAGCTGCAAACCAAGAGTAATAGGAGTTAGAACAGGACCAAGAAGAGCTAAAGATTAGGAGCAAGAGGAGTTACCAACCAAGAACAAAAGGAGTTCTGACCAAGATTAAGAGGAATTATAAACCAAGACCAAGAAGAACTGTAAACTAAGAACAAGAAGAACTACCACTAGGAACAAGAGGAGTTGCCAACCAAGAGCAAGAGGAACTATGAACCATGAGCAAAAGGAGTTCCAACTAGGAATAAGAAGAGCTGCAAACCAAGAGTAAAAGGAGCTCGACCATGACCAAGAAGAGCTAAAGGTTAGGAACAAGAGGAGCTACAGCCCAATAGCAATAGGATTTGTTAACCAAAAGGAAGAAGAGCTACCAACTAAGAGTAAGACGAGTTGCTAACCAAGACCAAAAGGAACTTTGACCAAGACTAAGAGGAGTTGTAGACCAACAACAAAAGGAGCTGTGAACTAGGAGCAAGAGGAGATCTGACCAAGATCAAGAAGAACTATATACCAAGAGCAAGAGGAGTTGGACTAAGACCAAGAGCTAGAGACCAGGAGTAAAAAGAGTTGCAAACCAGCAACAAAAGGAGTTGCAAACCAAGAACAAGAAGAGCTTTGACCAAGAACAATAGGAGCTACCAACTAGGAACCAAAAAAGTTCAGATTAGGAACAAGAGGACTTGCAAACTAGGAGCAAGGAGAACCAACGACCAGGAGCAAGGGGAACTTCACAACTAAGAACAAGATCAAGGAGCCAACAACCAGAAGCTTTGAAGAGCTTTGAGGAGCATGAAGAGGAAGTAGATTCAACATTTTGCATTTTGATTGCTACCTCCCAAAGAGGATTTGCAAGCCCAAAATTCTGAGAGAAGTAACTAGAATGCTAGTTCAACAAGGAAAGCAAGGAAAGCGAGAACGGAGTTTGGTGCCCGTGGTTCTACTACACAACAACATTTGACAAATTAGGGTTTAGCGAACTTAGGTCTAGGGTTGAACATTCTTGAGATTTTTGGTGACCAATCAATCAAATGGGATGCATCTAGATTGTTATGGTGATTTTGTCAATGTTAAAAGGAGATGAATGTTTGCTTTGGTAAAAAAATTCATCCCAAGGATGGAGGTAAGTAGCGTATTATTATGCAAAAACAAGGGTATGTTCATAGCAAGGAAGCTATATATGGATAGCAATAAAGAGGTATACATAGCCAATTTTTATGAAAGTTTTGACCCCTTTCACTTTGAGTGACCACAACCTACATGTTTCTTCACTTAGGCGATTCATAGTGTCATGGGAGCACCCATAGCCAACTTACATTTGGTGTTTGAAAAGCATTGCCAACCGATCACTCAATAAAAAAGCAAAGGTTTGCATGCCACTAAGTGTCTGGACACCGGCCTCTCTACCCTAGTTGGGGTTGTAAAAGAGTAAACAACTTAAAGTGGATGTGAGAAATATTTTTGTAGGGTCAAATCTTGAGCCCCGGTGGGGATGCTCTAAGAAAAGAAAGATTGTCGTTGAGAGGAGGAGGATGAGGAGTCGTCAGGAGGTGAGGACACAAGCAAGAAGATTTGAAGCAAGATTGTCGCGCAAGATTGCTTGACTTGGTCTTGTTTTTGGGATGCTAGTGAGGCAGACTGAAAGCCCTGAAGAATCAAAAGGGAAAGAGGGACAGCAAGCAGGCATGCATGCATCCATCTCTATCGGTCGATCGATCGATCGTTCGTGAATCCCCAAAATTACTGAAGGAAAGTGGGCGTCAAAAAAAGGAAGGAAAGGGCAGGCAGGGCCCGCTGTTGTGTGTTGTCTTGTGTTGCGCGTCATTGGCGTCATCATCAGCAAGCAATCCCTTGGAAACCGCAAACCAAAAAAAGAAAGTCAAGAAGAAGAAAGAAGAAGGGAAGAAATTGGTTTTTTTTGTTTTTCCGGCTCATTTCTTTTTCTCGTCATGGGTTCGTCGTGGGCAAAATACCCGGTGCCTTTTGCTTTTTGGATTTATCTTTTTTCTTGCGAGCTCTGGCTTTTCGGTTCCGTGTCAAACAGTAGTAGTTCGTTCTCATAGCTGGTAACAAACTCGTTCGATCATGGTGTTCAAATATGCTTCAATAGATTCCAGGGGTTGAATGAACATTGTATGTGTACACAACCATAGCTCTCAATAAGCACTTTAGATCTAGAATCATATATTCAAACATCAAAATACTATTGTATTCAACGCTGTGCATCAGCACCAAACTTGGGTGCAAACAAGTGATATATTATCAATATTATAAGACTTTTTTTTCTGGAATTCTTTCTTTCTTTCTTTCTCTCTCAAGATTTCTCTCTTTTTTGGGTTTAGATTGTTGAGAGATTGAGGAGCTTGGTGGATTCAATAAGTAAGCTTTTGTGTTGGGTGTTTGAGTTTAGATGCTGTAGATCTCCCTGGAGCAACTCTGGAAATTTTAATTACAATTCGAGAGTTTTGGATGTGAGAATCCCGATCTTAACAGCAGGAATTTAAGATCTTTGAATCTCTTTGACTGCACATCTCCTAATTCGATTCCGAGTTCTTGACAATGATCGTGATCAAGCTTTGAAGTTCTGAGAGTGTTGTTGATTCGAGCTCCTGGGTTTAAGAGCTTCTTGATTGATATTATCCAGCTTTCGGGCTCAGACAAGCAGCTTCTATCATCATCATCATCATCCTCGAGGTGGGCGAGTCCGGAGCTTTTTGATTGTAAGTCTTTTGGGAGTTTTAAAGGCCTCTGAAGATCTTGAGGTTCTCGAGTTGCTGCACAGCACTGGAGATCGGATCGGATCGGATCCTCGGTACGTTTTCATCGAGCTCTTCGGTGATCACGGGAACTGAAGTTTCTGAAGTTTTTGGAGGTTTCTTGATTTATCGAATTCAAAGCTGTAAATTGGAGTTTTCTTGGGTTGCGACGACGGGAACATGGCGAGCGAGCTTGAGGAGACAACGGTGGCGGCAGTGCCCCACATAGTGAAGGATCTTCAGCGTACAGTGAGGAGCGGGATCACCAGGACGGCAGAATGGAGGATACAGCAGCTGCGTGCGATACTGAAGCTCGTGCAAGAGAACGAGGAGAGGATCATCCAAGTTCTTGCCCAAGATATCGGCAAACCTGCACATGAAGCGTTTCTCACAGAAGTATGTAGCCTGGCTCTCTCTCTCTCTCTCTCTCTCTCTCTCTCTCTCTCTCTCTCTCTCCAGTTGCTTGGCAATCCCCAACAATTTGGATCAGGAAAAACAAGGAAAAATTCATGATTCTGGAGAGACCTCTATCCAAGATCAACTGTATGAAAAACCCCAAAGCTCAGCTGCAGCTCCAAATCCAAGATAAACAGTAAGAAAATCCCCAAAGCTCAGCCTGCAGCTCCAAATCCAAGACCAGTTGTGTGAAATCCCAAAGCTCCTGCATCTCCAAAATCCAAGAGCACCTGTGTGAAATTGCAAAGCTCCAAACCGAGAACCCATATGACTGAAAAGACCGAGTGCAAATTATCTAAGCTTCACTTTAATACAAGTGTAGTAGCTTCTTCACTATGTGCATGTACATGTTTTTATGTGTGTGACTTTGTAAGTCTTGATAGTGTTGGATGCCAATTCTAGTACCATACCACACAACAAAGAATCTTCTACAACTTTCAAAATTCATTTAGATCTAACAACAAGTCTAGCAACGTTGATGAGAAATTATTATTGCCCAAAACAGCCTGTTCTCAGCTCCAGATGGGTGTTTCAAGCTTGAATTAAATTACCTGGTTTCATAATTGCACGCATCCTTGTAACTGCTTTTGTTGGGATTATTTGAAAATCTGAACATGAAAATTGAAGACAATTTCAGAGATGATCACTTCCAGTGTTTTTTTTTGAAGGGATGTTTAGATGGGAGACTTCTAGAGCTGTAAAAAGTTTGACTGTTTTTCTTCTTTGGGGTTGTTGTTGCAGATTTTAGTGGCAACAGACTCATGCAAGCTAGCCATTAAGGAGCTCAAGAAATGGATGGCACCACAGAAGGTTCAGAGTGCAAAGACCACCACCACCACAATTTTCCCATTGCTGTGCAAAACTGGTTTTTCTACCTCAAGAATCATGCATGATTCAGTAGTAAATTTTGTGATGTTATTCTTCTTAAGCTCTCGTATAATAATATTTTTGTGGTTTTAATTGCAGGTGCCAATTACACTAATAGCTTTTCCAGGCACAGCTGAAGTCATTCCTGAGCCTTTTGGGGTGGCTCTCATTATATCTCCCTGGAACTTCCCTTTTTGTAAACTCCAGGACCTCATAATTTCTACAGCTTTCTTCTGGGGGGGCGCATGGGGTTATTCTTCTTCTGCTAATTCAACAACTTTAGTACCTATTGGAAAACTAAAATGTTGAACTTATTTTTGAAAACATGAAATTCATTCCACATTGTAATTTGTAACAATGCATCTGCTGATCCAGTGGTCACAAGATTGCTTTAAAGCAAGGATGACTTTAGGGAAACCAACATCTGAGAGTTCAAAGCAAAAGGTTCAAATCAGTTGTCTTATACTATGTGCAAAATTCTGGGCATTGGGTTTGTTCCTATCTATTGTGGAGCTTTGTCTCTGTACTTGATCAATATTAAGTCTCATTGACCCAATTGCATATCTTATCCAACAAATAAAAAATGAATAATCTAACAGATCCAAGGGAAGAAAATTTTGCATGTCTAATTGCTATTGTTTTGTGTTCCATGCTGTTCCCTTGCAGTGTTGGCAATTGATCCTGTAATTGGGGCATTAGCTGCCGGCTGTGCGGTTGTCCTCAAACCATCAGAAATTACGCCTACTGTATCATCACTTCTTGCTGAGTTGATCCCCCAGTATTTGGACACAGATGCAATCCAAGTTGTAGAAGGAGGTGTGCCAGTAGTGACTGCTCTTTTGGAGCAAAAGTGGGATAAAATCTTCTACACAGGTTGGTTTTGTTTGCTTCTTCTTGATTCTTGCTTTCACAACATGACTCACAAATTCAACCTGAACAATACATCTCTCTCTCTCTCTCTCTCTCTCTCCCCTATAACTCACATTCATTGCGAAGTCTTGTTATGCAACCCAAAATGAAGTGGAACTTGAAATGTTCCAGTTTCCAAATTGTGCAGGCAGCCCAAGGGTTGGAAGGATAGTAATGGCTGCTGCAGCCAAGCACCTTACACCTGTGACTCTGGAACTGGGTGGAAAATGTCCAGTGTATATTGACGACTCTGTCGACTTGAAAGTATGACATGCATCATTCTTGTTTGTAAATCTGATGTATAACCACACACAATCACATCTGTGATGATGATGATGATGATGCCATATTACACAATCCGTGATTTTTGTTTTGAATGCATGGTTGGTTTTATCTAGTAAGATTCTTACCATTGGATTTAAACTAAACGTTTCAATGACATTTTAGCAAATTTTAGAACTGAGGTGAAACTTGTCATGGAGGAAGTGTCATGTCATGTAGAGAAAAAGTTACTAATATCTTCTTGGACGTATTGTTTGGATTGGGAAGGTTACAGCAATGAGAATATGTCTGGGGAAATGGGGAGTAAATGTTGGGCAAACATGTATTGCTCCTGATTACTTATTGGTTGAAGAAGACATTGTGTCGAAACTGGTACAGAAACTATCATCACTCCTATTTCGCTTAATTCCAAACATACCTTGATTCTTTGTTCATTACAAAGACAGTAGCCTAAATTCATTTTGGTAATCTTCTCTCACTATTCAGTCTCAAGAGAATGGAATTTCAAGGAATTTCTGACACCCAAGAACAAGGATGCCAAAATGAAAAATGGAAAATGCCAAAAAGAAAAAACCCTGCTCTCTCCAATAAGATACCAGTGACATACTGACTATTCAGCTCTCTTTCACTCACTTGCGCAAAATTCAGGTTGAGACTATAAAGGCTACAATTGTGCAATTTTTTGGGGAGGATCCAAGCACCTCTGCTGACATTGGCCGGATTGTGAATGAATACCATTTCCAACGGCTGAAAGGGCTTTTAGACGATCCAAGGACAGCAGAAAGAATTGTTTATGGTGGCCAATGCAACAAGAAGTCCCTGTGAGTGTGCCTTCAATGCCCAAGTCTCTTGATTATGTATGTCCTATCTCATCTAGACATTTCAAGGTTTATGAAATTTAGCTTCTGCCATAAGATCATCCATCACTAGGTACCATTACACCTTTGACTTACCCAACCCATGCAATTATGTTACAACATGGTTTTTACAACTAGTCTTTTTCAACTACAGTCGAATTAAACCTTTTGCTTCTATCATTTTTAATCACTTATGTCATGTATAGTTGTATAGGACTAGTCATGAATGTCATGTTTTAACGTAGCTTGAAATGAAAGTGTTCAAAGTTTGCTTTTCATGATTAATGTTGTGCCATTTAAAACTCAAAACTGAACCTTTGTCTAAAGCCCAAATTGTTGCAAGGACTTAAATTTTTAAAGTTTATTTAATAACATGCTCCTATGTCTAATTGTTTTGAGATGTTTGGTTTTATCTTGTTCATCACATTCACTCTTTTAATATTGAGAAAATGCTTGTTGTCGTATGGGAATTGATGTCTACTCTTTTGTGATTAGTGCTTTGTGTATTTCTTACATGATCTAACATATTGCATGCAGCTCCATTGCACCTACACTTGTGCTTGATGTCCCCCTTGACACCCCTATCATGTCGGATGAGATTTTTGGACCAATTCTCCCCATTATAACGGTAATTTCCTCCTACTTTTGCATCCACCTTCTACAAATCAAGAGGCCCATTATATATATATAACCACCATCAATGACATGGTGTATTCATTGTTACAATGTGAAAGACAACCTCATGAGTGAACCTTTTATTAGGCTACAAGTTTTGAAACTTTCCCAAGTGCTTGTTCTACAAGAGGTGTTGGAAGAACCTGGGTTAATTTTTTCTTGTGCTGGCGATGTAGGTGAAAGGTGTGGAGAAAGCTATGGATGTGATCTTGGAGTTTCCCAAGCCATTAGCACTATACGTTTTCACAAAGAGGAAGGCAGTGGAAGAGCAATTCTTAACAGGAATCTCAGCTGGGGGTGTGGGAATAAATGAGACAATCTCTCATGTTCGTAGATTATGATCCTCCTCCCGAATTGTCCTCTTGTTGTATGCTTGTCAACCAGTAGAGAAAATAGACCCAACTAGGTGGATTACTTTACTAATCACACTTGAATTGCTTGATAGCTCAATGAAAGGATGTTTGAAGGAACATCTACAACACATTGTGTCCATACTTCAGTTTATTGTGTCACTTTTTAATCCAAGCAAGGAAAATTCAAGACTAAGAGAGGAGTAGTAGAGACAAGTGGTATGTAGCAAGATTTGAAAAGAAAATGAAATATTCTCCAATTCTAAGGTGTATACATGTGGTGTTACTAATGATTTTGTCTCATGATTTCTGGCTGGTGTGGTGTACAGTTTGCAGTCCCTGGATTACCATTTGGAGGGGTGGGGGAGAGTGGAATGGGTGCATATCATGGGAAGCATTCCTTTGATGCCTTCAGTCACAAAAAGGGGGTTTTGCACAAGGGTATGGGAGGAGACCTACCAGCCAAATTTCCTCCATATACAGATGCAAAGAAAAGTTTGATCCGATGCTTAGTAACAGGAGATTTTCTCGGCGCTTTGCTTGTTCTCTTGCGCATTAGGAAATGAATTATATGTTAGAGCCTGGTTGTGCTTAATGTAAATTTGTATATTTGGGCGTTCTCGTCAATACAAAAAATAAAATTATACAGTTAGCTGATTTGCATGGTACCTGATCTCTTAACAAGATCAAGAGTCGTTTTGAGATGAAGAGCTCATATATATATATATGTACAGTCATTTGGTCCATGGATAGACCTTAAAACAATCTATGGGTTAATAGTTAATACCATTCCTTGGCAACATGAGCCAATGTAAAATCTGTTTGTAACAGCTAAACAATGTGCGTGAATGTAGATTTTTTCAGAGAGATTGCCTGATCTTGCTTGGTTTAGAAAAAGGGCAGTCAAGGAAGTACATACACATGGGGAAGAGAGAACTGAAACAATTGCACTATCATCACATAAAAGTCATGACCATGCTTACTAAACAAATACATCCTTCTAAATAGCCTTGTTACACTTTCAAAAAACTAAAGAATCGATTGCTGAAAGAATGGTTCAACCTTACTTACATTTTTTTTTAAAAAGATTGCAGCAATAATCTGGTTCAAGTTCTGAATTCTGATTGAGGTTGTTTGATTCGGTTATTGGGTCAGTTCTGGGGGTTTGATTCTGCAGTCTGGTCCTACCAGCCAACACTGCTCATAACAACAGTTCCCCAAGTTAGTACCTAGTTCCTCACGAATCTCTTGTTGAATATTTGCTTTGTATTCAAACATGGGTTTAGGTACCTCTCACATTGTCTTCTATTGTTGATGCGGTATTCTAAACATCGGTATGTCAGAGTCTACAATTGAAAGTACATTGGAAGGGGCAGCTGGCTGCTGTCAGGGGCATTCGCCATTGGAAGCGAGGGTGCGAGAGCTTCAGGACCCAGGACTCCATGCCCTGAAAACAGCAGCACCTTCCACCAGTATAACAACCAAGGAAGTAACACTGGCATAAAACCACACCACAATCGAGGGACCTTACACAAATACTGCCATTTTGAGCTGGATCTTACATGATGATACGGGGGCAGGAAATTGTGTCTGGTGAGGTCCCTCAAATAACAACAAAGGCTAATTCCCCGGAGGTTAACCTTTGACTAGGATAAACATGTCGATGAGTGAACATTTAGTGTATGAAAATGGCATTGTGGTCGACATTTGGTTGGTGATGTAGTCTAAGAGTAACTTGTTCTTCATTTGTGGGCGCTTCAATAAACTTTTGAATCATCTGTATCTAATTAAATAACATGAAAAATTCTTTCATTTGGAATACATTCTTATCACACACCTCTATCACTCCTAACATACACATTTTTATCATATGTTAACAATCCTCAATTTTATCTCATATGGTTTTACCCAAAGTTCTCACCTATATAGTTGAGCCAAAGGGGGATTATATTAGATCCTGACATAAAAACACATATTTTTTAGGAGCTTCCAACGTGTTAGTTTTTTT
>Ga0116229_10009309_pt1 | contig 15016 bp, 18 predicted proteins | sample S1TSphgellanicum_3_FD_87313 | JGI IMG/M metagenome (GOLD analysis project Ga0116229, IMG submission 87313) | Host-associated microbial communities from peat moss isolated from Minnesota, USA - S1T2_Fc - Sphagnum magellanicum MG | ecosystem: Host-associated > Plants > Peat moss > Unclassified... | reverse complement strand
TTTGGTTCGATTAAAAGCTTGTTTGGGTCACAAAACCATATTTGCAAAGTAGTTGGAAAAGCTATTGTATTTGGACTTGGGCACAAATTATTTCAGATAGCACTTGGAGGTCAAACATCCAACTTTGCAAATATAACAAATCTGAAATGTGCATATTTAATATATAAAACTAGAAATCAACAAAAGTTCTCCACCCAACCATAGGACAACACATCCAAAAGTCTAGAAAAATGTATTGTCCTCCCCTAAGCCCATGACATAGATGTGGATTGTGGTTCTTTTATTACATCTTGAAGGATTTTTTTTCTTGTCCCCATTTAGTTCATTGTCCTCTCATAGGACTTAATTCTTTTTCCTGAATTTCTTCTTCAGACATACAAGCCTTTTGACCTTTCATGGTCACAAAAACATCCAATATTGGTTGACATAACATAAAGTTGTTACAACTTGCCCTCCATTTCGAATTGCACTAAATTGTGTAATGAATGTTCGCTATATTTGATTCCATGTTGTAGCTGGATGTGTAGTTTCATATATAACAAACCAGTTAGCAACTCATCCTCTTAAATAATTAGGAAATTATTGTATCTTATGAGTATTTGTGTCTTCACCATTAGTTACACATACTTTGGTTAGCTATCGAATGTGTAATACTAGATCGTCATTATTGTGATACTTTGGTAATTGGATTTTCAAAACATTAGCAAGTGCAACAACCATGATGGTACCGCTAGAAAAAAAAAAAAAAAAAATTGACTAGTTTTTACAAATAAATTTTTGTTGCATTTGTGACAAAAATCTCTTTAGTCACTTTGGACAGGTCGCATGTGTCGCAAACAACAAAGGGTATTAGATGAAAGAAAAAATCAACAAGTACAAGTTCATCTTTTGATTCCATTATATACATATTGTCACATACAACTAAAATGCAACTATTTTGGTCACAATTGAGGGCAAATGATGTGCTACCACATGTCCCAATATTTCATTTATTTATAATAATAATATTATTATTATTTTGAAATAATTTAATACATCTAATTCAAATGTTTGGATGATTTTATATTATGACACATAGCCCAATTTAAATATGCCATGTGGCATTTAAAAATAAATTTAATAAAAAATATTAATATTAGGTTGGAAGGTATTTAGGTAGGTACATAAATAGGTGCCTACAAGCTTATGCTACATACCTACTTATGTACTTAAGTAAAAAGGTAGGTAGGTAGGTCCTACCTTCCTAAGCTAAATACCTACTCATATAAGTAAGTACTTAGGTAAGTAAGTACTTATTTACCTAGGTAAATAAATAGGTTAGGGAGGTAAATACTTTAGAATTGTGCATAATTTGTTTTTTTGTTTTGGGTTAAGCCTTTTAATTGGCTCATCCCATTACATAAATTTTTTAATGTGAAATTGAATGACCACACCCCTTGTTTATATACCGTTCAAAATAAGAATGAAGAATAAACAATATAGTATAAGTTTTAAAGTTGCAACTTTTTCACAAACTAAGTTGTAACTCCAAAACTTTCTTCATGCCTTTTTTTCTTAATTTTTAAATTTTTTAAAAATTCAAGGACATGGTTCATTAAATAATTAGATAATCATTTAATTAATAATGATTAAACTTACATATATTTAAATTATAAATTATCCACCACAAATATTAAATATTCATTATCAATTACTTGAATAACTAATAACTTCTTAATATTTAACAAACTAGCTATCTAGTCACTCACAAGTTATTAATACATAATTCATAGATAATTAAATAACTGAAATATTTAAAAATATTTTATTACTTCTTTAAATATGGTCAACTTATAAATAATATAATTAATGTAAAATAATATAATTACTATAATTTTAAAAATACATATTTTAAATATTTATTTTCAAATTATAAATAGTGAACTAACAATTGTTATTAAAAAATAAATTCTTACATGAATTTTTTTAAAAAATGATATTCAATTACTTACATTAATTACTATATAGTTATGTTTATTGTTGTAAAATCATGGCTAGGTTTTTTTCTAACTTTGCTAAATTTAATTCCAAAATTACAGTCTATTCTACATAAGGGTTTCGAAAAAACCATGATTGCAAATGATCGGGGATCATTAAAGATTAAAAAAGGCTTGAACAACCCACATGATTTCAAAACTTACAACAACCCAACATTTCAAGAAACAAACTACTCACAATTTTGGCAATGAAAGAATAAATAGAAACAACTTGCTTTGAAAGAAAATTGATTCCAATTAACCAAAGAAAAAATTTATGTTCACTTACTATTTGCATTGTTAAGCATACATTCAACCACTTGCACTTCAGATTGTGTAGCTATTAGCTTTGCTTAGGCCATCATTTTCTTTACATTGATAGCCAAACTATCTAAACTCGCAACTTTAAGCTCCAAGTCCACTGATTCTTTGAATTCTTGCATGCATGTCATTTCCATTTCAAGACGTGCTTTTGCATGAATGCCCTATGGATCTCTCCATGCCCTCTTGCTAAACAACATTCAATCCCTCAACATTATTAACATTGACAATGATGACTGCAACACCTTTCGATGAGGGGGTAGACACCTTTAATACGAGCGCAATTTGTTTTTATTTTGTTGGTTAAAGTTGCATCACCAACCCAATCCACCTATAGCCCGTTGCGCTTTGCTAAAATCCCTTTCCCAAAAGCCAATGACACAATATCATATGTTCATGCACTATGGGCCACAAGTACTCAATCCTTGCTTTCATTTGAGCCTCGCAAGTACCTATATGGATTTTTGCCTTTATGTAAACCCCATTGTGCATCACAATCAATAGTGGCAACATGTTGATTGTCCTTTTCATATTTCAAAAGTTGATGCTAGTCCTTGGAAATCCAAGAATGTTGTGAAAATATATAATCTTTTGTTAAGGGCACTAATAACATTAGTTTGTTAATATCTTGATATAATCATCTTCAAGTTTGGCACGCTCAATTTCCATACTTAGGTATGAATGTTATAATAGAATATTCAATCTATGCAAAATTTGGCAACCTATTGGCGTGTGAACATTTGCCTAAGACCAATGAAAGAAAAAAAGGCTAAAAGGGACCTAGAGAGGGGTGGGGCCATTTGTGCATGACTAACCATCACGAATCACCTTTCGGTTGATTCTTACCTATAGCCCACTTAACCATCCCATGGGCACCACGTGCCAATGTCAATTTGCCTATGTGTCCTTTTTCAATGGGAGCCAAGTTCACGTGTTCAAAAAAAAATAAATTAATGAATTACATTGTATTTTGTGATACTTATAATGAGCATTGGGTTTTGAAGTCTTCAGCCTTCAATGTCGTCTTACTAATTGCTAAACCCAATTAATGACATAAACCTACTATTCCCAGTTTGGAGACACATGGTTTCTTTACCTGAGGCCACAATGTTTTATTTCACCTCCTATCTATAATCATTGTCCACCCTAATTGCCAAAAAAAAATTTATCAATTAACTAGATTTTTTATAATCGTGAGCTTAGTTTTTGTGATATTCGTCTAGTTCAATCATAAGGCCTCATTTATATGTGTCAAAACTTTGTAGGTTAATTTTTTGTTGGACCGCCTTGTTAATTTTCAAAGATCCTTGTACTTGGTACAGTAATAATCAATCAATAAATACTAATACCCACAATAGTTATACTAATAAATCAGTCTACAACATGAGCTTTTGTAATACAAAATCCACTCAATAATATATAGAAAATTGTACACTCAAGCAAACTGTGATTGCCCAACAAGAATCACCCCTACTACTTTTCTAGAATTTTCTTAAGAACGAAGATCACAGATTTTGTAGTGATTATAACAAAGATAACTTCTTCACCCTTTGTAATAAGAAAGAGGTGGTTCTCAACATGAACCTCAACCTTTTCAAAATTGTTCTAAGCCTCCTCTTTCAACTTCAGCAATGCGAAGACATTGTCTTTTAGAACTTTGGAAGCTCCAAGGCAAATACGTACTCTTGCCATTGTTGTACACATTGCACATGAAATTTTCTAAAGACAACAAGTTGCCATTGGCTATGGGCTCTTGGCATAATGTCAATTCACATAAGGTCCTCCTCCTCTTCCTTTTTGTGGCACTCTTCCAACCTATCCGAATCCACTACACTGCATGAGTTTGCCACACAAAATTATTTCTAGATATTGTACTTTGTGGAGTTGATTGTGTATTGCCCACACCACAAGAATACACCAATTTATTTTCTTGCCTTTTTTTTAATAAACAAACCCAAGAGCCTCGACTTTGTTGATTGTGCGGGTGTTGGGCATTTGTGTTTTTTGGTGCATGGTCATCCATGTTGAGAATTCAAGCTCAACTAGTTAGGTCTCATTAGTTATTAAAGTAGGAAAGTAACTAGGTTACTTTCACAAGGTTGAATTACTTTATTTACTTATATTAGTTTGGTTATTTGTGGTTTAGTCTTTTAGTTAAATACTTTAGTGTTGATGGTTTGGTCCTCTTTTTTTCATTACACAAGTTTGTGTATTTCATGTGACAAGAACCTTAAGGAGTTCTTGATGTTATGTTCTGTGTTGTGAGAATCATGTTGTAGTTTCCTTTCAATAAAGATTTATGTTTGCACTTGAGTAGATCTCCTATTTGTTAACATGGTATCATAGCTTAGGTTATTGAATGAAAAAGTTGAAAGAGATTTAGAGCTATAAAGTCTCTAGAATTAGAGCTTGAGAGTCTCTAATAATATCATAGGATTTTTTCAAGTGAAAAAGAGAAATGGGGAAAGGAAAGAATGTGAAGAGAAAGAAAAGAAAAGAAAAGAGGTGAGAGGAGATCAACATATTAAGGTTGTGGAAGTCAGATCTTTAAATCTAGATTTAGATCTACTATGAAATGATCTTGAAGTGAAACTTGGGGAGATAATAGAAGACTATAAAACACTTTTATTTTCAATTTTTTTTTAAAAAAAAGATATGTTTTGTGAAAGTTATGAGCCTTTGAAGACTCTGTGCTAGATATGGTTTTTTGGTCATATCTCCTTTGTTTGAGCATTTTTGGATCTGTAGTTTTGAGATATTATAGATCATATAGGAATGTATATGTGAGAGAAATGTCATGTCATTTGGATCTGTATTGAGAGAGATCCAAGCATCTAAAGTTTCAGTCTCAGTTTTGAAGTCAGTTTCTTTTGAAAGCAATAACTCTTTATGGTCATCATCAATAGAGCTAAAATTTTGACCAAATATAGAAGACATATATCTAATGTGTCTATCAAAATCTCAAGGAGTTTGGAGTTGCTAAGAGCAAGTTGTAAGTCATTTTGTGTTCAAGTCTCAATTTGAGGTGACTTCAAGGAAGTAGCAAGATCTCTCATTTTATGAAGTTAAATGAGCTGACATTTTGAAAGAAGGTAGTAAACATAGTTGTTCATGTTTCACCAAAATTTCAGATCGATCCAAGGTCATATATGAGCGGTGTACCTTTGCAAAGTTGTTGTGATGGAAATTTGTTTTGAGAAGACATCAAAACAATTTTTTGAAGTGGAGCAAATACAACTTGGGAGAACTTGAAGGAAGGAGTTTGAAGATTGGGAAACACAAATACATTATCAAGACCTTCATACAAAAGTGTGGTATGTAATTATGTACTTAATACCATAAAAAATATTATACAAGATACATACATATACGTGAACCCTATGTATAGTATAAATTTTCGTATAATACTTAAGACATACATTAGTACATATGCAAGGTCCATCTTGTTCAACCCTAACCCTAACCTAATCCTATAAACCTAAGGAAGGAAAGCCCTAATCCCAATCCTAAAAACCCATGGAAGGAATTAAAATCATTTGTGAAACCCCAAGAAGACATTGAATGTTGCATTAAGAGATGGTGGACGATCTTTCTCAAATTACAATTGAGAAACTAGACAAAAAAATTTCCAAGTGTGAAAATTTAGGTTATGAATTTCTTGATGGGGAAAGGCTATTGGGAATTCATAACTGGTGATGAGAAAGAACCTCCTCTCCCAGAAAACCCCACATAACAACAAATTCAAGCCAATAAAGCTTGGAATGAAAAAACAAGGAAAGTCTTGTATTGGCTTTTTGTGAGTGTGTCCGATTCCATGATTGTGCATATTCAAGATGCAAAATCACCCAAACAAGCTTGGGATACATTAGTGAAGATGTATGGCACCAATACACAAGCCCGTAAAATGCAGCTCAAGCAAAAGTTGCATAATATACAGGAAAAACAAGATGAACATCAGTGACTATTCTATAAAGGTGAAAAATCTTGCAGATGCTCTTGCATCTATAGGAGCCCCTATAGATGATGAAGATTTAGTGGCCGTCACCTTGAATGGACTTGGAAAAGACTATAACTAGTTTCGTATTTCAATTGTAGTTCGAAAAACATTTTCTAATTTCCAAGACTTAATAACACTATTTATAAGTGAAAAGATGAGAATTGTTGGTACTTCATCCAATGGAGGATCACAAGAAAGTGCTTTATACTCAAATACTAATAGAGGTACTAGAGGTGGAGGTGATAAAACTTCATTTTGAAGTCGACACGAAAGTTTGCATGGTGAACATTATGAACATGAAGTTCAAGCTCAAGGAGGTGGACGAGGAAACTTTGGAGGAAGAGGAAGTTGAGGAAGTCGTGGAGGTCATGGTGGAAGTCATCGAGGTTAAGAACCAAATAGTGATTCAAATTGCTACTACTGCAGGAAACCTGGGCACATGGCGAATAATTGTTATCAAAGGGAGCATGATGCACGAAATGGAAAGCTACAACAAGGGAATTATGCATCAACTAGCAATCAAGGTGATGAGCAACTATTTGTGATGCAGCACATGGCAAATTCAATGATAGGAAGTGTATCAGACAACAATATCTAGTATGTGGATTCTGGAGCTTCAAAGCACATGACTAATCATGGAGAATGGTTTAGAAACACAAAGGATTTGAAGACACTAGGGTTTGTGAAAACTGGTGATGACACCACACATCCCATCACAAAAATCGGCAAGGTGCCATTGTCCATGCAAGATGGGCAAACAAAATACTTGAAAGATGTACTTCATGTTCCAACCATAATAAAAAAATTGGTTTCCATAGGCCAAATGGTGGAATAAGGTTTACAGGTGACATTCAACCCAAATGGATGTTTTATAGAAGACATGAAGAAACAAGGCAAATTGATTACAAAAGGGGAAAGGAATGGACGAATGTTCACCTTGGATGTGACCATGCCTGAGGTGAATTCCATGTTATTCACACATGGAAACGAAGCTGGAGACATTGGAATTTGGCACAAGCGAGTTGGCCATGTTATATCCAATGTCTTAAGCTAATGGAGAAATATAATCTTGTTGGAGGCCTTCCCGAATTTGGAACAGAAGAGGTGATGTTAGAAGTTTGTGAAACATGCCAATTGGGGGAAGCAAGCTAGGCATCCATTCCCAGCACAAACAACTCATGTAAATTCCAAACCTTTGGAAATGATCCACTCATATGTGTGGACCACGAAGACAGAATCCATTGGAGGATGCAAGTATTACGTGAGTTTCATTGATGACCACACAAGGAAGGTGTCGGTCTATTTCATGAAACAAAAAGGTGAAGTGTTTTAACATTTTTTGAATTTCAAAATAATGGTGGAGAAGGAGAAGGGTGTGAGCATCAAGTGCCTAAGGTCTGATGGAGGGGGAGAATATTTTTCCAATGAATTCAGTGAGTACTTGAAGGAGCATGGAATTCAAAGGAAGTACTCATGTAGTTATTCCCCACAGCAGAATGGAGTTGCTGAAATGAAAAACAAACACATTGTAGAAATAGCACGTGCCATGTTGAATGAGAAGAATTTGCCAAATTACTTTTGGGCTGAAGCAGTAACAACTGTAGTCTATATCATGAATTGAACACCCATAATGGCAGTTCATGGCATGACACCTAAAAAAAATTCACAGGCAAGAAACCAAATGTTTCACACCTCACAGTGTTTGGTTGCATTGCATACATGCATGTTCCTAAGGAGAAGAGATCAAAACTAGACCCAAAAGCTAAGAAGTATATCTTCATTGGATATTCCTTAAAACAAAAAGGATATAGATGCTTCAATCCTTCCACTTGAAAGTTGCAAATGAGTAGAAATGTTGTGTTTAATGAGATGGTTAGCTGGTATTCACCACTGAAGGTAGCAAAAGATGGAGAGGCTAGAAATGATGATGTTTCATCAAATGTGGAACAAGAATCACAATTAATCAATGGACCACAAGAGTCTTCAATTAGTGGGTCCAGTAGCACTCCATAAAAAGGAAGATTAAGATTTTCAAACATTGTACATGGTAATTCTCAAACATCATTTAGAAATCCTCATGTAGATGATGAGTCAAGTGATTCAAAGAAGAGTGTGGGCGAAGAATCAAGAATCCCTTTAGTTACCACTCCTGGAGCTCGGATGGCCAAAAAAGTTTTGAAAACACCTAACAACAACAGTGGAGTACGAAGATCCACACGAATTAAGTACCCTATATAAAACCTCACATATGATGGCTTTGTAGCTCATCATTACGCATACATGGTGAAAGTTATATAGGAGGTTAAATCCACTTGTTTTGAACAAGCGGTTGGAAACCCTAAATGGGACAATGCCATGGATGAAGAAATGGTGGCTTTGGATGCTAATGCTACTTGGGAATTGGTAGTTTTACCAGAAAACAAGAAAGCAATTGGGTGCAAATGGGTGTACAAAGTTAAACACAATGCAGATGGATCTGTGAACAGATACAAAGTAAGATTGGTTGCCAAAGGTTATGCCCAAACTTATGGCATAAACTATGTGGAGACCTATTGTTCACTTGCCAAAATGACAACTATAAGAGCAATCATTGCTATGGCAGTAACAAAAGGATGGTCTTTACATCAAATGGATGTAAAGAATGTTTTTCTTCATGGAGATTTACAAGAAGAAATGTACATGGAGCAACCACCAGGTTATGTGGACCAAACACATCTTAATTTGGTTTGTAGGTTGAAGAAAGTTTTGTACGGCTTAAAGCAAGCACCTAGAGCTTGGTTAGACAAGATAGGTCAGTATCTTGTCACAAATGGATTTCAAACATCTAATGTAGACTTTTCACTATATGTGAAAAAGACAAATCATGGGATTGTAATCATAGTCATCTATGTTAATGACTTGATTATCACAGGAGATAGTGATGCAGACATCTTTGATTTGAAGAAGTTTTTGAAACAAAAGTTTGAGATGAAAGATTTGGGAGAGTTACATTACTTTTTTGGCATTGAGGTAATTTAGTCCCCTAAAGGGATATGGTTATTACAAAGGCAATATGCCTTGAACAAATTGACCAAATATGGGATGACAGGTTACAAACCCATTTCAATTCCATTGGAGCAAAATGTGATGTTAAGTGCAAATGAAGGATACCTTGTAGAGGATACCACTATGTATAGATGCATAGTGGGGAGTTTGATTTGCATGACCATCACAAGGCCAAATTTGAGTTATGTAGTTAGAGTGGTGAATCAATTCATGCAAACACCATGAAAGCCACATTTGGATGCAATGAGGCGCATACTGAGGTACATAAAACATACATTACAGTGTGAAATTTTTTATGAAGCCAAGAACCAGTTACAAGTACATGGATACATGGATGTTGATTGGGCTGACAATGTTTTATATAGAAGATCGACCAATGGTTTCATGTTTTCTTTTGGAAATGGTGCTGTTACTTGGAATAGTAAGAAACAACCAACAGTTGCATTGTTGCAACCCCACTTTGAGGGAAGTGTGAGATTGCCACTCACACTCCCGAAAATGGAACTTGGGAGTCCCCCTGGGACTCCCAAAAACTCAAAGTGCGATTACAGGAATCAAAACACCTCACATTGAAATGTTCTTTATATTGTTGAAAAGGTCTTGAAGTGTAGATGTCTAAAATGGCCTTGCATGAGCCATTTGGACATCTATAGCAAAGTTATGGGCGAAAGGAAGGTTGGGAGTCAAACTAGCAGTTTGACTCTCGACCATTAAAAGTCAGGAATCGACCTGATTCTAGTGTGTGCAGGTGGAGTGCAACACACCATTGGAAAGATATCAAGGAGAGCTACAAGTTGGCTTTAGACCTCGTCCCAATCGAAGGTCAGAGTGAGAAGTTATGAACGCCCAAAGTCCCAGGAGTCCAAACTGGGACAATTTTGGGACTCCACTTTGGGAGTCCCGGGAAAAAGTGCTATTCGGATGTAAGTGCGGTGGAGAGACACAGAAAATACTATATGGGGGAAGGTGGTGGCTTCCCCCGAGTTCAGGCCGTGGTGAGTCAAGTGAGTCCAAGGTTGCCCATGGCTTGTCCCAACACCAAAAGAGTGCAGAATGAGTTTTAACCAACTTGTTGGTTGGATTTGGATGGAGGACCGAATAACTAAGTAGCTTGTCCCTCTTCCTAGTCTAATCCCGAAGCTTTCAACATGCCCCTTTTATCCCCTTTAGTGTTGGAAGTTGGGAGCGTGCCCCAAGTCCCCCGCATTTCCACAACTTGAGAAACTTAACCCCAACTTGGGCTAACTAGGGACTTGGGAGCGCGTCATGCACTATCAAGCACAGAGGTAGAATATAGAGGTGTAACAATTATTGCATGTGAAGTAGTTTGGTTACAAAAACCATTATCAGATTTGGGACAGTTAGTGGATGCTCTTGTTGTCATTTATTGTGATAACATCAGTAGCATACTACTTGCAAACAACCCGGTCTATCATGTTAGGACAAAGCACATTGAGGTGCACTATCACTTTATTAGAGAAAAAGTTCTAGCAAAAGAAATTGACCTTATTCATGTCAATACCGAAGATCAAGTTGCTAGCATTTTCACAAAAGCTTTAGGTACAGACAAGCTAAGGAAGTTTAGAAAAATGCTTGGTGTACTAGAAGTAGATTTGAACTTGAAGGGGAGTGTTGAAAATTCAAGTTCAACTAGTTAGGTCTCATTAGTTACTAGAGTAGGAAAGTAAGTAGGTTATTTTCACAAGGTTGAATTACTTTATTTACTTATATTAGTTTGGTTATTTGTGGTTTGGTCTTTTAGTTAAATACCTTGGTGTTGATGGTTTGGTCTTTTTTTTTTCATTACACAAGTTTGTGTATTTCATGTGACAAGAACCTTGAGGAGTTCTTGATGTTATGTTTTGTGTTGTGAAAATCATGTTGTAGTTTCCTTTCAATAAAGATTTATGTTTGCACTTGAGTAGATCTCCTATTTGTTAACAATCCATAACTTTTCCACAAAAGTATCAAAATTTCATTGTTGTTATGGCAATACCTATAACCATTATGATTACAAGGAGCAAATAGAGCTTCTACTCCCTCCTCTATTAGTTCCTTCTCTAATATCAAGTTTTTTTGGCGGTAGCCCTTCATTACAAATCTTTTATTTCTTCCAAAAGTCTTTATGGGAAAGTTCACTCTTCTTGACAAATATGAAGTCCGACTTTATCCCATACAAAAGATCCACATAGGTAGAAACAACCCCCTCTACTTTTACCTTCATTTGATGCTTGATTGTACCTACACTACCGTCTAAAGATAGTTGCAACATAATATTGTAATTTTGGCATAATATATTAGGAGCTTGCTGCAAGTCATGTCAGTGTTCTATCAACACACCAAACGTGTGCATAGTATATTGACTCAGGTGTGAAAAACGTCCATCGTAATGGTACACATGATCTTCTCGTTGGATTCGAAACCTTATTCTATCAACAATGGGGATCTGAATGATGAAACTTCTAACAACATAATTTTGAACTACCTTTCCCCCTACCTAGCCTCCTACCTACCATATGATGACATAAATTGAACCAATTAAAATCCCTTAAACTAATAGCTCATGTGATCATTGACCCAATACTAACCCAAAATTATTTTGGGACTATTATGGAGCACAAAACATGCCCATATTGAAACATTCAATCTTGCACTTACCCCACTAGAGTTGATTACCTTACTTTTGATTTTAAGGGTTAGCATATATGGGCCAATTTCAAAGACCAAGCCTTTGGTCATGTATGTTTTGTCATTCGAGAAGCTTACGCAAAGGATGTTGCAATGGTCAAAGCTTCATGTGTATCTACTACCAATAATTTAATAATTGAGTTGGGTAATTAATTCCCTTTTCATGAATTAATGGATGTTTTTAACATGGTTCATCCCCATATTGGCTAGGTTTTAATCCTGAATCAACATTCTAGTTACACTTGAATGTTATCAATGCATTCTATTGTGTGCCCAAGAAGTGTGGCATTAGTTTTATTGAGGTATGGATTCCACAGTTGTTGGATTCTATAGCCCTTGATTTGCAACATTCTCTATTTGTTTTGACAATGAAGAATAACTCCAAGGCTATGGTTAAACTTCATACTTGTAACCCTTTGACACGGTTATGGAAGCAGTTGACATCCTCTCAAATTGTTACACATAAAATACCAAAATATATCAAACTTGTTGAAATTGCAGTTCTACAAGTCATTGGTTCAATGGAAGATGAATTATGTTTTAATATGTTCAACTTTATGAAGACCAAGTTAAGGAACAAGTTGATGACCCATTTGGACTTGGTCACCCGTATGTTTGGTCAAAAGCTTTATACTCTTGAAAACTTCCTTTATAATCAGGCCATTGAAAAGTGGAAAACTAATTACATGTGGTATGCATGAATTGTTTTTTGGCCAATGACAACCTACAAGTTCTTTGCTTTTGGTGAATTAAGATCTTGGTTTAAGTTTAATTAATTTTTTGCTTTGTTTTTCAAATTATTATAGGTGCATTGGAACTTGGAAGGTTTGGTCACTTTGTTTCCATGATTTGGTCATTTTGTCTTGTTCATTTTTATACCTAAATGTAACCTGGCTACTAGAGTCCGAACAACAAGTTGCAACCATTTATTCGGGCTTGTTATTGGTTTACATGCATCTTACTTTTGTATCCTATATAAACTTGTTTGTGAATATTATAGTTGTTTGTTTATGCAAGTCCACCATGTGTTATATGGGTAGGGCCAATTTGATCAGGGTTCGATTCCCTCACATGGTTGTTTCGTCATAACAAGAAATTAAAAACTTTAAATTATTTATGTGAATAATTTTTAAAAAAAAACTTGCCAATGCATAACCAAAATTGATATTAATTCAATAATGGTGAGTTAAAACAATTAGATGAAAGTCGCATATTAGTGTCACCTTCCCTAACTTGTGTGTTGTTGACAATTCGACATCTTTGTCCTTCATGTAGCCTAGTTGTTGACTAGAAGGCCCATTAAATCACCAATTCAGCAACATGTCCAAGATGAAAAAAAAACATTGTTAGGGACTACTTCAAAACTTTGTGAATGATCTTCACAAAATGTCATTGCCAATGGACTCAATTTATGTACTTTAAAGGTTAGGGTCAACCCATTTCCAACTAGGAATGCAATGAGGGATGTTATTCCATGAATGTGTGAGTGTGAGTAGTGAGTGGTGGGTGAAAACACACTAAGGTGTTACACTTTGGATGTCCAAGAGTTCATTTTTTATAGTTTTTAGATTTTCAATAATAGTTTATTCCAATTGATATGCGCAAATGATGAAATGGGACTCATGTCAAAAATGAACTCATACATCAAAACATTATGTCAAAATTGCATGGTCAAATCTTTGGTATTTGTGAGGCATTCTTGCACACCCTCAATATTAAGATATGCATTCACAAACCTGCTTGGAAGTGGAACTACTATTTAGTTGTAGTCTAACAAATAAAGTGGTTCAATGTAATGCAATGAAGTTCACTAAAAATCTAATGCGTTGTGTCCATTTGGAAGATACAAAGACACTATGGGAGAATCGTAACTCACCATTATGGAATGTGAAGGGGCATTATGTTGATGTTCATTCGATGTCATGCTTGATGGTTGAACCCCTTTTGTTCCATTTGTCATAACATCTACATGCAACCTCCTAATCTAACATGCATTGGATTTTTGAAAAGCTAATATAAAAAGGAGCCATGTTATAAAATCTTATAAGTTTTTATTTTTTTGATCAAGAGTTCAACCTTGGGACTAAAAATCACTTTGTTTGGATTGAGGAAAAAATAAACAATTTCAACCCCCTCTACTTCCGGCAAGTGTAGTGCCCTTATAGCAAACTCGATGATGCTGAAATTTGGAAAGAACCTTCTACACCTCCTACATAAAAACAGTTTTAAGTTTGACACAAATCCAATGGTGGATTTGGGAGGAACAATTATTTGAAATAAAACTCCAGAGGCTTTGTCATGGAAATCCTTCCATGAACTCCACTACAAACACCCTCTACTTCCGGCAAGCGTAGCTCCCTTATAGCAAACCCAATGATGCTGAAAATTACAGAAAACCTTCTACACCTTTTAAACTAGAACTATTTTAAGTTTGAAACAAATCCAATGGTGGATTTGGGAGAAACAACTATTTGAAATAAAACTCCAGAGGTTTTGTCATGGAATTCCTTCCATACTTATTTCTTGCACACATCTTTTCCATGAACAACACCTTTCCACACATAAGAACTAATCTTTTCCTCACACATTCATTCTCTTCCTTTCCCCTTCCCCCAACATAAGATACTCCTCTTTATCTTGGTAAGCCTCCATGACCTTTCCTTGAACTTGTTCCCCTTGTCCAATGAAAGTTTTGAAATCCTCCCTTCCAATCAATGGCCTCCTCATCTTTCAAGAACCAATGAGAATTCAGAATGATTTTCCTTCCAATTGATTTTAGGATGAAAATTTTTGGGCCCAATGAGACACAAAAAATATTCCATCCTCTAATCAAATAGGATGACAATCCTCATGACTAATGGGATTAGAGGACTCATCCTTCCCCTTATCTTGGATATCTTGATGAGGTTCTTGAACTTGATCCTTATCATTTCCGTCCGTTGACCTTCAC
>Ga0116229_10009308_pt1 | contig 15017 bp, 5 predicted proteins | sample S1TSphgellanicum_3_FD_87313 | JGI IMG/M metagenome (GOLD analysis project Ga0116229, IMG submission 87313) | Host-associated microbial communities from peat moss isolated from Minnesota, USA - S1T2_Fc - Sphagnum magellanicum MG | ecosystem: Host-associated > Plants > Peat moss > Unclassified... | reverse complement strand
GTTTACTTGGTAGCAATGTACATAGCATAGGCCACCTAGGCTTATAAAGTAGGTAACTTAACCTAGGCCACTTAAACCTTCTAGGTATGTAGCTTACCTTAGGCCACCTAGGCTTACAAAGTAGGTACATAATTTAATTTAGGCTACCTAGGCTTATTAGCTAAGTACATAACCTAATTTAGGCTATTTAGGTAGGTACGTAACCTAACTTAGGTTACCTAAATAGGTACATAATTTAATTTAGGCATAGGCTAAATTAACCTAAGCCTACTAGGTAGGTACATATCTTAACCTAGGCCACTTAGGCCTTCTAGGTATGTAGCTTACCTTAGGCCACCTAGGCTTACAAAGTAGGTAGATAATTTAACTCAGGCTACCTAGGCTTATTAGGTAAGTACATAACTTAATTTAAATTATTTAGGTAGGTATGTAACTTAATTTAGGTTACCTAGGTAGGTATATAATTTAATTTAGGCCTAAGTTAAGTTACCCTAAGCCTACTAGGTAGGTACATAGCTTAACCTAGGCCACCTAGGCTTATTAAGTAGGTATGTAGCTAACTTAGGCTACTTAGGCCACTTAAGCCTACTAGGTAGGTATGTAGTTAACTGAAATTAGGCCACCTAGGCTATTAGGTAGGTAGGCTATCTACTTAATATGCCTAAGGGTGCAAATTGCATTCAAGGAGCACTAGAAGAAAAACAGGTATTTTCAACTGGTTTCTACGACTAAAATTTAGTCACAAGCGACATTTGCAACTAAAATTTCACTAGTTGCCTTGGATAAGTTGCATCAGACATTAGTTGCAAATGACAAGGGATATTGGATGGAAAAAAAAGTCAACAAATACAAGTCCATCCTTTGATTTCATTATATACATATTACCACATGCGACTACAATACAATTATTTTGGTCACAATTGAAGCAAATGATGTGTTGTCACGTGTTTAAAAATATTTGAATATTTAAAATATAATAATTATTATTATTTTGAAATAATCTAAGATGTTCAATTCCAATGCTTGGATGATCCTATATTATGACACGTGGCTTAATGTAAATATGCCACATGGCACCTTAAAATTAATATTAGGTTGGTAGGTGCCTAAGTAGGTACATAAATAAGTGTTTACAAACCCAGGGTACATACCTACCTACTTATCTAATTAAGTAAAAAGGTAGGTAGGTAGGTTTACCTTCCTACGTTAAATACCTATTCATATAAGTAGGTATTTAAGTAGGTAGGTACATAGGTTGACCTAGGTGGGTAGGTCATATTATGTACCTACCTAGATAGGTAAATAAGTAGGTTGGAAAGGTTGATAGTTTAAAATTGTGCATAATAATTCTTTTTGTTTTGGGTTAAGCCTTTTGATTAGTTCAACCCATCTGCACAACTTTCTTAATGTGAAATTTGATGACCACACCCCTTGTTTATACAATGTTCAAAATAGGAATGGAGAATAAACAATATGGAATAAGTTTTGAAGTTGTAACTTCTTCACAAACAAAATTGCAACTCCAAAATTTTCTTTGTGCCTTTTGTTCTTAATTTTTAGATTTATAAACAATTCAAGTACATGGTTCACTAGATAATTAGATAACCATTTAATTAATAATGATTAAATTTAACATATATTTAAAATATAAACTATACACTACAAATATTAAGTATTCATTATCAATTACTTAAATAAATAATAACTTTTTAATATTTAACTAACTGGCTATCTAGTTTCCCACAAGTTGTTAATACATAACTCAAAAATAAATAAATGACTAAAATATTTTGTTGTTTTTAATATCTAATCGAATTATAGATAATATAATTAATGTAAAAATATTTATATTTTTCAAATTATTATATATATATATATTTCAAATTATAAATAATGAACAAACAATTGTTATTAAAACAAATTCCTACACAGTTTTTAAAAAAAAGTAATATTAAAATAGTTACATTAATAACTATATAATTACATTTAATATTGTTAAAAACTTTATCATAGATAAGTAATTACATAATTTTTTTAAATAAAAACTCAAATTACTTTATAATAAATTTTTAAATTACAATCATTACAATAATTATTTCAACTACATTATAATCTTTCCAAAATTTTAATTTAGATTTAAATTTATAAAATAAAAATTGTGAATAATTATGTTCAATTAAAAAATAATTACGCATATATTATAATTAATTCTTATTTGAAATAATTACAACGATTTTAAAGTAGTGTAACATTAATTATAGTAATTAATTTCTTTTACTATAAGAATATGATATATAATGTGAAAATTTATGTTTTAAAAATAATTATTTAGTTTAACTTATAAGTAATAAATATAATTATTTGTAAAAGTGATTCATTATGGATAACACTAGTAGAAAAAAACTTTAAAACTCAATCAATATTTTTTGGAACTGAAATATTAATTTTAGATTTCAAAAAGAAATTGAAAATCCAAATGTCATTTTCTAGATGAAATAAGTCTTTGAATTTAAATAAAAAATTTTAGAATTGAAATATCAATTTTCAAATTCAAAATTGAAATGTCCATTTTTAAACTCAATTTTTAGAATTAAATTGCGATTAATGGGACATATCAATATATTCATGGATGAAAATAAACCTAAAAGCCATCCACTTGATACGATGAAGTTTCCAATAGTTACATCATAGTTGTAAGAGTGACCAAAATAGCTAAAGTTTGATCTTATAGTTGTCAATATTCCCAAACTTAGTCGCAAACAACCACAAGTCGCATGTAGTTACAAACAAAATGGTTACATTTTGGTTGATTTCTATTAGTGTAGCCACTTGTAATTGTCACCACTACTTAGAAAAATCTGGGTACGTCTAATTTTATTTTTTCAAAATATGAAATAAAAAATGAAATAGATAATATCATGCACATGGTAATAAATATAACACATACTACAATTTTAGATCATTTGAATGAAAGTTGATTAGTTGTAAGTACTTATTTGTTAATGTAACCACTACTTATGTCCTTTTTATAATCCTTAATATTGCAAATTCGTTGAAAAACATTGGATTGTTTTGTCATTTCAACTTTACATAGATTATGTTCACACTTTAGATATATTAAGCAAACTTAAAGTAAAATGCATTTGGTTTCAATATATGAGTCCATAATACTATGCAAATTGATCCATTTTAACCATGTATTTTAATATTCATGAATGTTGTCCCTATATATGTTTGTGATTTTTAATAATATACACACACATGGGTACATTCACAGTAAAAGGAGCCAAGAAGGTTATTGACAATATTTAAAACTGCACATACATTACTTTGAAAAATCACCATTAATTATATTTAATGAATTATTTATCCATAATTTGTAGTTGTGTTTTGGTGTTCATGAAATTAGACTCCTATGAATTTGGAGTCATTTCACTGTGTTATTAGAGTCCTTTGTCATACACAAAACACTTGTTGAAAAGGTCCTTTTAAAGACCTTAAAATTTGAATGTGTTTTTTGTTACTCAAACTTTCATCAAATGTTCTCAAATTTATTATGGGTTACAATATACTTCATAAGAAGGGCCACATGTGATTATATTTTTAAATGCACATGTATTGAATCCTTCTAACAAATGTTGTTGATTTTGATTTTAAAGTCCTTAATGGTAAAAAAAGTTCAAAATTTGTCATCATGGTTAAAAAAAATTTATACATTTGATTACAATCTAGGTCCTCATGCAAAAATATATAGTTTTTATTATAATGTGAGTCATGTTTGGTCTCAATATTATTATCCAGTTCGAGAAATTACATTTAAACTATAGTTTTGATATATAATAGACTAATACATGCAGGACACGTGTAAAATGCAATCCGTGGTAAGGACTTTGACCTTGGTCACCGTGGCTCCTTTTATTGTGTTTTTACCCACATATATGATCACATGTTATATATATTACATATACATGGACCATATATATGGGCCATGCTATCAAAAAAAAAATCTTTTGACTTGTGTTAACTAGAATTAATTATTGCCCTTCATGTAAACTTTTATTCTTAGAGAAAAAATTACATTGAAAATTTTGCCATTTTCTATATAGATACATGTAAAGAAATTTTTTGTGCAAGTTACCAAGACATTATGACAAACTCATCTCGAAGGTAGTGCATTTATATATATATATGATGATGATGAAATCTATAAATTATTCCAAAGGAAAAATTTGCACTTTGCATTAAAGGCCTGTGGTTTATAGTCTAGCCATTACCCAAGGTTTAAGGGTTATGAATGTGCATTATGCATTAAATCACTAAGGTGTAAGGGAGTTAACAACCCCTTTAAAGTTTATAATTCATTAGGTTTGTACATTAGGTTTCAGGTTCATGGCCTGAACCACAATGAATATTAGCGTTCAAAGGTGCCACAACCTTAATTAAGGTTGAAGGATGCAATACTTTGTTTTGCAAACTATTGCATAAAAAAAGTTACACTTTGCATTAGGCATATGGTTTATAGTCTAGCCATAATTTAGGGTGTAAGGGTTAATTATGAATGTGCATTTTGCATTAGATATCTAAGGCGTAGGGGAGTTAGACAACCTTTAAAATCAGCTTTAACTCATGATGATTATGCAATTTGTACATGAGGTTTAAGGTTCAGGGGAGCCACACCCAATATTAAGGTTCAAGACAACCCTAATTAAGGTTTAAGGACGCAATACTTTCTTTTGCCTTGTAATTGTTACTTTTTTTTTTGCCTTAGAGTTGTTGCTTGAAATCAATGCAGTGGAATTTAGCCGATAGCATTCATGGACAATTTTTCAGATTTGTTGCTTGAAACAAATGCATTGTTTTTAGGCTTTAAATCCACAAATTGAGAGCATGTAGATTCAACTTTGGTGTTCACTGTTTCTTGATGATGGAACATTCATCCTGAGGTTGCCGAAAAAGTGTAGACGCCCACCATATTTGCAAAGTCTATAATGTCGTCTAGGAAATTTTGAAACACATTACTATTGTTGATGAGTACTTAGAATCGCACAAGTCGAATTTAGATTTGGAGTATGAGGTATTTTTCACACCACTGGAAAGTCCTTTTCACTTGGTTTCTTATCCACAACAAGAAGACTTAGATGTTCCCAACAAACAAGAAAAGGCAACCATATGGTGCAAATCACATGCGATCTTGGAGTTGCATGAGAATATTACTCATGAGTTGCTCAATCCTATACCATTCTAGACATAGATGAGTCTTCGTGATGCAATAGTAAGGACGCACAATCAAGCCGCAACAAACCTCCATTTGTGATTATGAAAGTGCAACCCAACGAACCTAAATTTATAAAGGTAAATTTTTCACATCTTTTTGTTGTTGTTGATGAAGTTGATTCTTAAGATGTGATGCATTCTCCAAGGGTTCATGTAGTAGATCGGTGAATTTTCAATAGCTTTTCCATGTTGTTAAGTTTTTGATGTTATATTTGTTGGTATTAAGGTCACAACGGTTTTCAAAATGAATGTTGCCATGAGATCTGCCAAGGGGAAACGAGTTTTAAAACTTCAAGCAAACAAAACCAAACTGTCAAAGGAGGGAGAAGAGGAGGGAGGGGAGGAAACAAATAATCTTCTTGAGAGATGGTGCTTGGAGAAGAGGAGATTGCATCCATAGATACAGACAATGAAAAGCTATGAAGGCATGGTTCCAAGCTATATGGTAGTTGATTTCATCCCAAATACTAGTTTGGATGTGCATCTTACTATTAGGCAAGAGCAAAAAGTCAATGCAAGTATAGCCAAAAAGTTGATCTTGTTCATGATTAGTCAAATGCAAGATTTTGGAAAAAATGTGAGGCATTTGGCAATTGAGAAAACATTGTCACATCCAATGGTGAGGAATTTTTTACCACCCTATTTAAGTGATCTTGCTACCATAAAGCAAAGCCATGAGGTTGTTCAAAACTTGAAGGATGGAATGCACACACATTTAGTGTGGTCATAGCCATATAAAGTCATCATGGTGAAAGATATTGTATGCACTTTTGCATCTTCACAACCTATAAGTAGTGATAAAAAATTCCTAAATTGCTTGGTGTAGACAAAAGAAACATGAAGAGAATGGAAAAGGGTAGGATTGTTCTTGACAACAAAAAGGATGCATTATGGTTGAACTACAAAAGACAAAAAATATTTGATTGTTTACCTGAGAATTTGAATAAAGTTATTCTTTAATGGTGGACTAACCATTCTATTGTCTCCCCCAATTGATAGGATGTGGTGAGGAGACGCATAAAAGTGAAACATTATGAAAATCATGCAACCCATTACTTGCAAATAACACAAGTGAAAATATTTCCTCTGTAATTTTTGTTTTGTTTAATGTCACTGAACGTTTCAATTACATCCCATTTGTTTGCAAATGTGAAATTGATGAATCTGTCATGTGCAGACTTGGAAAAGGCTGCACTATAAGAAATCACGACTTTTTTGACCAAGAATTTCGGTCAAAAAAAACCCCATATGGTTTTTTTGCACCCATGTCCAATTTCACCAAAATGACATTTTGGACAAGTCAATTTGGACCCAATTGTTTTGACTAGGTCTATTTGGTTGGTTTTTTTTACTAAACCACCATGATAAGAATATAATTAGGCCCAAAAAAATTAAAATAAAATTATTTTATTTAATTAATTAATTTAAAATTAATATGAAAATATTAATTAATTACCTTACCTACCTACCTACCTACCTAATTAATAAACCTAATAATTAATGAAAAAAAAAATTATTATTTAGTTACCAACCCTATGTCCTAAGCCTAAGCTAAGCTACCTAACTTAGCCACCTAGGTTAAACTAATCCACTTAAGGTAGGCCAAGCCTTTTAAGCTAGGCCAAACCCCTTAGGTTAAGCCCCTAGGCTAGTCCAAGTAGCTTAGGCTAGGTGGTTTAGTAGTTTTTGCAACCCTTCTACCTAATTAGGTCACCTAAATAACCAAGGTAACCTAGGTTACAAGTGTGGGGACTTGAATTCTTCACCTCCACATTGAAGAGTCAAGTCTTTAACTATTGCACCACCACCCCATAAGGTGATTTTCTTGGACATGATTAGGTATGGTAGCCTAAATAGGTAAGAGGTACCTATTAATAAATGCATGTACCTAGGTAACATGTAAGTTATAATCTATTAGGCTCTATAAGTACCTACTAGGTCTATGTGTATACCTACCCAATAAATTATCTATGCCTATGCTATTTAGTACACTATGTAACTACCTACTAACCTATTAATAGACCTAACCTAGGCATACTCGGTAGGTAGTCTAAGCCTAAACCCTAGTAGCTACATTTAGGTGACCTAGGCTATTAACGTAATTAATAGGATAAGCTACCTATAAGTAATTAATAAAAATAATTTAAAATGATTGATGAATTACTATAAATTATAAATAAATAAATAATATCAATGATTAGTAATTGAATATTTCCTAGGAATTATTAATTTATTATTAATAACTATTAATTAATAATTATTCAATATAAATGGCTGATTATTGAATATTTCCCATGAAAGATTAAATATTAAACATTAAACATTAAATAATAATTATTTACTATTAATAATGATTTTTAATTTTTAATTACTGGTTATTGATTATTTATTCACTATTTATTATTGATAATGTATTATCTACTATTTATTACTTATTATTTATTATGAATTAATATATAAAATTAATTTGAACTAAAAAATTATTTTAAAATAATCATTTGTAATTATATATTGACTACTACTAATTATTATCAATTATTATCAATTATTAGCCCAAAAATGAGATAAATTTGATAATTTGATAATAATAATTAATCAATTAACAGGTTGATGGATAAATTATTTATTGGTTATTAATTGACATTTATTTGGTGACTAGATCATTATATAAAATATTAATCATACACTATTGAGTATTAATTATCAATTGTTAAATATTAAATAATTAATGTACTAAGTTTAAGTACCTACATGTGAGTATGGTTGATTTGACTAAATGTCAAATTAACATGGCCAACTTGACTAATTGTAAATCATGATGGCCATTAAATATGATCAATTTGATTAAACCTTGGTCATCTTGATGGACCTTTGGCCTTGGGATGCTTTGAAGTCATTTGTCATAGGGCTGAAGGTCTTTAGGATGTTTTCAACTTAAGTGTCATGCTGCTGAAAGTACTCAATGTGCGTTGAAGTCCTTTGTCATAGGACTGAGGGTCCTTAGGATGCTTTCAATTTAGGTGTCATGTTGCTGAAAGTACTCAACGTGTTTTGAAATCCTTTGTCATAGGACTTGGGGTCCTTATTTTGTTTTCAACTTTTGAGTCAATGTGCTAAAAGTACTCATTGTGTTTAAAGTCCTTTGTCATAGGATTCAAGGTCTTATTTGTGCTTTGACTAAGGAGTCATGTGTTGAAAAGTTCACAATTACTTGGTCTTCAATTTGCTTTTCATAGGATTGAAGGTCCTTATTGTGTTTTCAACTTACATTTCCTAGTGTTCAAAGTCTTTATTATGCTTCAATAAATCATGTGTTGTAGGACTAAAGGCCCTCATTTTGTTTATAATTCAGGAGTCATAATGATTAATGTGGTGAATCTTGAACTTATGCATTGATCCCCTTTGTCCATCCTTACTTGGTGCTTAATATGTTTTACCATTATGAGACTGCAACAAATGTGAAGTGACATTCATAGTGAATTCTCCCTATGCATTGTTGTAGACCTGACACCAAAAGCTTGGTGATATCAACTCTTAGATTCCAATATGTATACCATGTGTAATTACATGTACCAAATATTGCATAATTTATACACATGGTCCACATTTGTGTCATTGAAACTAAGGAAAAATTAATGTTGTATTTTGTTCACTCCACTTTAAACAACTAATTAATGCAAATTAAAAGGTTGATTAACCACGATTTTTTTCTTTTTGAGTCACACCTTGAGGGTGTTTGCACACTATGGTGACCTTATATGGACATCATAATGGCAGTTTTTCATGTATTCCCTAGATACAAGAAAATAACTAAAATAAAATTCATTGAAATAATACAAAAAGGGATTCATTAATCTAAAGTTATCATAATCAACCTTCAAAGAATGAAAAAATCAAATCAAAATTCTGAATAACCAATAAGTAATGGACTTTTGAATTTTGCCCACACTTTTTCTCACATTTGCAAAACTCATGATATGGATTTTTATCTTACAATGTGTTAGTTTTATGTGCTTGAAACTTTGGGATATTGGATGAATCATGTTTAAGAAACTAAAGATCCATTGAATGAATGGAATGTGATTTTAATTTATTATGTTATGGACTTTTTTAAATCCCAAAAATTATAATTATTTTAAAAGCAATTTTAAGCATTTAAAAATAATTGTTTAAAAAAATTCCTTTTGTGATATTTTTATATGTTTTATACCATCATGATTTGAAATTGGAAATGAAAAAGAATGTTACTTTCAATATCATCTAAATATTCATATTTTAAGCAAGTTTTCAACTACATTAAAAAAGGACTTTGGAAAGGGATTCTAATCTGCCAAAATTGTGACACCTTAATGTGCTTTCGCCTTTGTATTATAGTTGCAAGTGAGTTGAAAATGGGTTTTTTATACGATAATTTATACACATTGTACATACATATGTAATCAATCATGTTTGACTTTTTAAAGAGTTACATTGTAATTACATATGGCAATTACGTTAGAACTATTATAAATGTGTGACTAAAACAACAGTTATGTTGCAACTAATGTACAATGTACATACATGCAATTATGCCACATGTCCACATCTCTACCATCCATTATGGGATACATTTGCAACTAGTTTTTTATTATGATTTTCATTGATATAATTAGTATGGCCACTAGTGCACCATTTCTAAAGTACTAATGTTCAACTATGTTATGACAATAAAACTATTACTTATAACTTAATAAGGATACATATTCATCAGTTATTTATATCTTCATCATATGTGTTTCATTTTGAATGATTTAAAATGTTATGAAAATGTTACTTCAAGTTTTAGAAATCATCTTTGAAATGCAAGGAAAATGAGTAACGAAAAAATAATAAGAAGAAAACTAAGCTTTCCAACTTACAAAACAATTTTTTTTCTTTTTTTTCTTTAGACCCTTCCTACTTTCAAACCTTATAACTTTCTTATTTCTAATTCATTTTAAATGATTTAAAGTGTTATAAGAACGTCACTTGAAGTTCTACAAATTATTTTGAGCTCTAACAACAACAAAGCAACATAAAAGGAATTTTTTGGGTGTTTGGGAATCAGCATTTAATGTTTTTTTTTTTGAGTTTTTGACCCCTCTATTTTGAGGGCCATAACTTTCTCAATTTTAATCCACTTTTGACAATTTTTAGTCCACTAGATGTGCCAATAGGAGGGGTTCAACTTTTGTTTAAATGTTAAAAATAATGGAACTTTCCCCTTGGATTTGGCTTGCCTTGAACACTTAAATGTTATAGTGCAATTGAATTGTAACTAATGAACAATTAAAAAATTTAACCCATATGTTTTGTCTTTGAATCCCAAGTTACAAATTATATAACAAAGGTTTGTTCTATTATGTTCTCATTAAAATACATGTGCCATTTTGGGATGAGTTGAAAAAAACTTAACCAAAAGGTAAAACATAAATTTTCTAAAAAACAATTCATGGCCATTTTTTAATGCATTTAATCTTGTGCTTTCCTACCTACTTACTTAACTAGGTAAGTAAGTAATTCTTATTTTTCTACCTACCTATGTAAGTAGGTAGCTAGGTAAATACGTAGGTATGTAGGTCTTAAGACCTATTAACCTACCTACTTATGGTTATGTATGACCTACCTAGTTACTAAAATTATTTTTTTAATTTTTTAATTTTTTCCAAAATACAACTAATATGCCACGTGACAATGTTTTATTGTGCCACATATCATAATTTTAGATTGTCATTAACAATCATAATGGATAATGGAGATTAATATTTTGAATTGTTTTTTATGTCCAAATTTTTTCATAATGCCACATGTTAGATTTTAATAGAGGGTACAAGCAAGATATTTTGTACATACTCGTTACCTTGTCTTCTACTTGAAAACATGAAAAAACTAGTTTTTTCAAACTTTTAACCTTCTTCTAGCATTTCAAAACAATTTTTTTTTTTCATGGGCATCTTTATCCTCCCTTTAGCTTTTAAAAGCAATTTGTGTCATATGATTTGGACTTGAAAAAGTACCCCAAAAATATCCACCATTTTTTAGGGGTTGGGGATGATTTTAATTATGAAAACAAACTCAATTATCCGAAAATATATATATTAGAATGTTCACCACATCAATATTGAGGTGCTTGGAAAAAAAACCAAATACTTGCAAAAACATTTCACCTACTTTCAAATACTTGAACTTTATTTTTCAAACTACCATGAATTTTAGGTCCAATTCAAGTACTTACAAGTAGCTTTAAAAACATGATTATAACATTTAACTTTTGAAGTCTATGCAAACAAAAGTTAATAAATAATGTACCCAAAAAGAAATTTATTATCCCCATAAAATCATCTACTTGTTAGTTTTTTTCTTTAGGGACCCTAGTATTTTGTTGCTTACACTACTTTTTGTGTATACTTTACCATGCTTTCACCCTAGATGGATGACAATTAATGACGCCAACATGACATCATGGGTGTAGTTATAGTGGAGTTGAACAATAGTTGAAAATGAATTGTTTTGATTGAATTATAATTGAATTGCAATGAGTTGCATCGTATATGCAATTTTGGGATTTGCAAATATTCACCTTAAGGTGTTTAAAACTATGTTGTTGTCCATTCTTCCAAGTTTGTTTAAGGCAACTTGGAGACCCAACAGTGTGTTCCTTGTAGAAACTAGAATGTTTGATGTGGAATATGTTTCACAAATCCATAAGGTACCATTGAATGATGGCAAACTTTCATCACTAGATTTAGGATCAGGTCATCTTTATCACTTGAACTGGCATGTAAGGGGCATACTTTCATTAATGAGTGTTTGTCTAGTTATACAATTTTGTTCACATTTCCATTATTTACATTTACATGTATGTCAGTAATGTGAAACTAAATTGGCTCTCTGGTTGGGCAAACATTAAAAGAACATATTTGCCAAGTTCTTGAATTGGAAGTAGAAAATGTGGAGGTTTCTAGAAGCACCTTTACAAGATCTCATGATGTTCTACCATTTCCCTGATTTGTGTGCTACATATTTGCAACTTGCACATTTTGGTAAGATGTTGGTTAGGATGTCAAAAGTGGATTATAAGAAAGATTGTGTTTCCTATGTATCATCTCAATTGGTGCTATAATATCTAGGAAGTCTCACAAGAATGGATTAGTGCTGGTAGGTCAAGATGAATAGAGCTAAAAGCTTGCATTAAAAAGGATGGATTCTTTGGTTGACTGTCTCCTAGTTGCCCACATGGTTGAAGCCTTATTGATTATACTTGGACAGGTAGTCCAACCCCTCCACTATGGTTCAAGTTTGAAGTAAGAAAATTGTTGTCAATTAAGCTCATTACGTAGGAGGGTGGTGGGAGGCTAGTTCCAATGGAATTCTGTTGGTGAGCAATTCAACTTGAACTTATTGGAGGGATGTTGTAGATATATTCCTTTCAATTTTCTAAATGGTTTACTTTATTGAAAATGCATAATCTTGTTTGCATATGTAATATGAAAGCCCTTTGAACCATGTGTTACTCAAGCCATTATTGAATTGGGGATCATGTGCACAAGCAAAAGTTGAGTAATGTAGCAAAATGGACATTATGTAGGCACCAAATATGGAAGACGAAAACCATGTTTTGGATGACATAGACCTCCCTTGTGACCAAACATTGTCAAAATAAATTCCTATTGATATCTCAAAACATAAAGAAACATCAATTTTGAATAGTTTGTTTGGAATTTTTGAGTATTACTCACTGTTAACCATGAAGATGTTGCATTGCTATGACAGTTGTTCCTCCAGTTAATAAAGCCGATTTTTACATATATTTTGATGTTGAAAATGTTGTTGGAGCTTCATTTACCTTGCACCAAAGGATGACAGAGTAAGTGGAGGCATCAATATTTCCAAACTTATCATTAGTTGACAATAGAGTTCAAGTAAAAGTAGCACAAGGTAAAATTTATTACAAATGTATTTAATCCTAAACCATAAGTTGTGGTGATGGTGACATCCCCCCACACTCCTTGAAAGACTCCAATGCGAGTCCAAAAGTGGAAACAAGGGAAGAAAAAGGAGTTGGGGTACATTCCTTAACTTGTAGCACTTTGGGGGTAGAGAAACATGTTGGAGCTTTGGGATGGGGACTAGGAAATGACAAGTAGGTCAATTATTCAAACGAATTTGCACAAACCAAATAACAAGTTGGTTAGTGCGTGGTTGGAGCACTTTTGGAGCACAAGCAAACCACGAGCATACAAGGACTCATAAAACTCATCATGGCCCGAACTTAAAGGAAGCCACCACCTTCTCCCTTATATTATTCTCTATGCTTGGACACAAGGCTTACAGCCAAATGTCATTTTGTCCTAGGACTCTCGAGTTGGGAGTCCCGAAATTCCCGAAATTGGGATTTTTGTCACTTTGGAGGCCCATAATGTTTTGTGCAGACCTCCGATTAAGGTGAATTCTGAACAAAAGTTATAATCTTCGTCAAGAGTTTTCCAATAATACATGGCATGCCACCTACACACTACTAAATTAAGGCGATTATCGACTTTTAGTGGTCAGGAGTCAAATTGGTAGTTTGATTCCAGCCCCTTCTTTTAGTCACAACTTATGTTTTAAGTACTCAAATGGGACATACGAGCCCATTTTAGACATCTACGTTCTAAGAACTTTTCAATGACATAATTTTTTTTCAATCTAATGAGTTTTGACCCTAGTACTTGCTCTCTAAAAATTCATAAATCCATTGGGGTTCCAACTCCCAAAGTGGGAGCCCACTTGGGAGTGTGTGGGTTCATTCCCTCACACCTTCCTACACTTTTGGAAGCATGAAATGTGACTCTTATGCTTCACTCTTGGTTCGCACTTTTAGAAGCCTTTGCCTTAGTTGCAAACCCAAGGCTAGGGTTGTGACACATGGGTTATGTTGTTCTAGATTATTCTTAACAATTCTAGTTTTGATGACTTTGGTTTTATTTTCTAGGACTTAGGGATTAAAGTGCATTTTTTAATTCCAAAGTTATTGCTAATATTTGCATAGAGTTTCGGAAACATATTGACAAGAATGTTGCAAAATGGCAAGAAGAAAGGAAAGTATAAATTCTTCTAGGGGTCCTTTTCATGTAGATGAAGTAAGTATGTTTGTGGTAGTGTGTATGAATATGCTAAAATTTTGCAACAATATAATGATGCTAAGATTTTGCAATAGTCTAATTATGTTAAGATTATATAGTAGTCTTTGTGGAGGTTACCATATTCCATGTTTAAGGAATATGAAATTTAAAATTGAAAAGCTTTTGTGTTTTTTATATATTTGGATCAAGCAATATACTTTTATTAAATCTTCTTGGACATTCAATTTGATAAATGTTGATCATTATATAATCTCATTGAGAGTTATGTGGATTGTAGAAATCAAATTGACACCAAAGTCAAAACCAAATAACTTTAGAAGGAATATTGAAATGATTTGAATACACTCAAATCACTATGCATTTAGCCTATGTACTTGAGTGTGTGACTAAAAGGCCTTTGGATCAACTAATTTTTTTGAGCTCAAGCTTAATGTTTTGGTGGCTATAAGTTTGTGGTAGTTTACCAAGCACATTGTCAATGACGCGCTCCCAAGTCACGGGGTGAAACCCACTTGAGGGTTTCACAAAGTCAAGTTGCGGAAAGTTGAACTTGGTAGCACGCTCCCGGCTTCCAACTCTAGAAAGGGGTAGAGGGTCGAG
>Ga0116229_10009307_pt1 | contig 15019 bp, 12 predicted proteins | sample S1TSphgellanicum_3_FD_87313 | JGI IMG/M metagenome (GOLD analysis project Ga0116229, IMG submission 87313) | Host-associated microbial communities from peat moss isolated from Minnesota, USA - S1T2_Fc - Sphagnum magellanicum MG | ecosystem: Host-associated > Plants > Peat moss > Unclassified... | reverse complement strand
TGGGCCGTTGGGCCATTGGCCCATATGGGATCACCTTCAAGGCTCTAAAGAATATAAGCTTTTAGAAAACCTCTTCAAAGCTCTAAAAGGCATGACTTTTTTTTAAAAACTCCATTGTGAAAAAAACAACCAATAGCCTAAGTGTGTTTTTGAATGTCATTGGCCCCAAGTTTTAAGGTTTCGGAAGTGAAAGGAGAAGTAAAAAAAAGTTAATGATGAAAGGTCAATTAGGATGGGCAATGGGATGTTCTTCATGCATTTTCCCCATGAGATGAAGAGGCAAGTGTGTTTGCTCATGTGACATGAAGGGACATTAATTGGTTGAGATGGTTAAATAGGAGGATTATCAATGGGAGATTCCATTTGCATTCCCCATGTGATATGAAGATGAAAACGTGGAATCAAGTGTTATTGTGATGAAGAGGCATTGGTTGGTTTTTAAAGTTAATTTTATAAATTTCAATTATTTTCACTGCCAAAAACCACTTTAAATTCAATTAAAAAATTTTAGTTGGTCACAAAATTACAAAATGATCATTATGCACATTGTCTCACTGAGTGCTTTCCATTAGCATGTATCTTATTTCCTCTATAATTAATTCTAGAACTACTAATTTAGATCATTTTGTAATTTATGTTCCAGTCATTGGATGTTTTCTGGACATGTATTAGTGAAAGATGAAAGTATCCATCCACACCTTGATTTCTTTCTTGTATTTCACCTATAACACCATTATATAATTTGCACCTTCACTATCTGTTCTTATTTGGCATAAAACACATAATTTGTGCCATTTTTCCAATGAAAAATTTCTAAATGATTAGATGTGCGAAGTGAAATTTTTTCAAAACATGACTTTTGTGCAAAGAAACTAAGCTCAACAAGGCGCTCTATGAGTTTCCTGCAGACAAAGAACATAACATCAACATGGCACTCTATGAATTTCCTGCAGACAAAGAACATAAGCTCAACATGGAGCTCTATGACTTTCCTACACACAAAGAACACAAGCTCAACAGGATGCTATATGACTTTCCTGCAGACAAAGAATACAAGCTCAACACGGTGCTTTATGACTTCCCTGCAGACAAAAGAACAGATGTTCATGTGCTCACTCACCAGTTAGTTATCATGGGCACTTGAGACCTGCATCTACCCAACAGGACCCTTGATGAGGTTCTGTTTGAATCCCCCTTCACTCAGCTTGTGTCCCTGAAATCACTCATCTCCAAACACAAAACTCGGCCCAGAAAACCATCCCAATTGGAGTAACTGAATTGTTCCATGACAAATTCCTTTGAACTTCCGGTGGAATTTTTTTTTCAGAAAAGAATAAGTGACCAATATTTGTACAACAGGCTTAAGGACGTACTCCCAACCCTGTGGAGTAAAAAGGGTGAATGACTGCCATTGTGTTTAATGTGTCAGCAACCCACTCAGCCCAGCAAATGACAAAATTATATATCCTTGCAGCTCATGCTCTATGGCTGAATATTAAGGGGGGATGTACTACATCCAGGTGGACACCTAGATAACTCATTAGTGTCTCTTCACTTCTCATCCCAAACCCTTGAGAAGGTAGTTGCTCATTTGTTGCATCTTGTGTGCTTGCACACTGTCCTTCCCATGGAATAGTTTTGTATTTGCGACAAGTAAGTGAACATCATGCTCCAGTGCTTCGACACAGTGGTAATAATCCCGTTCAACCCTTGCTGATATGATGTCGAAAGAGAGTGGCAGTGCAATCCTACACAGAATGAAACAACCTTGCCACATGAGATTATGCACCCAAATGTTAAGTACAGATTTCAAGTGGAAGTGACCAAGGTTTTGGAGTTCACAAAGATCACAAGTTCACCTTATCCATACAGGAATTCAGCTATCAATGGAAAATTAAAAATCAGCAGAAATGGTATGTAGTTGCTGAAAGAGAGAAAACCTGTTCATGAACTCAGCATTCTGAGAGTCCTTCTGGTGTTGTATTAGTCCAAACTTAGTCTGCAAAAAGTTTGATTCAGTAAGTGATTATTAGTAAGAAAAATACAACAGAAAGGGTAGAAGTAACATGGCCACCACCACCATATGTCCAACTGAAACAAAAAACCAAAGAGATTGATAATTGGATGCCACCCATGAGGAAGGTGGAAAGATGGACAATATACCTCTTGACTGGAGTTATCTGTCATGCTTCTGATGATACTCAACAAAGATTCCTTGAGTGATGGATCAATCTGTGGTATGTTGTAACCAGAGATTTTGCACTCTTTGTCAAAAAGCTCCCAAGGGCTATGAGGTGTTGGTTCGGATGATTCCTTGTATGTTACATGGAAACTCTCCCACGGACTGTCAGGAAACTCAGATGATGTGGGCCTGATGAGTTTGATCCGGCCATCCCACCAGCTTCCACCCTTCCCCTCATCGTCTTCTTTAGCCCACCACACTTTACAATGGTCTCGCACCCTCCAGCCCATTTGTATTGACGCATCATATCGATTTCTCTCAACAAGAAAATCAGGTTGGTCCGTTAGCTCTGGCAAGGTCAGCTTGAAGCTCTTGCCATAAACCTGAGACTCAGGATCATTGAACTCAAGTGAAACTTTGCAATTTGTCTTCCCTGTCCCCTGCTCGATAAGGTAATCGAGTCCTTTGATCCAGCAATACTCAACCGCCGCAATAGGCTGCTTAAGGGTCTTCCATGGTCCCTTCTCATCCAGCTTTGCCTTCTCAAGAAAGTCTTCATGTCCCTGCACACATGAAGAGCCCATGAACTTCTGACACAGGTTCTTCACTAAAAACACTGTCTTGAGCAAAGAAACCCTCACATCTGCTGGATCAGCATCTCCCCAGTAATTCATGTAAGTTGAAAAACATCCCTGGTGCATTTTTCCATCCCCAATAGAAATTGCTAATGACTTTGTGCCTCCTGAATGAGAAATAAGCTACACCCCACAGTGTATGCTATACAGGGGGATGCATCTCTTTGAGCAAGTCTTAAAGAATCTTTCAAGAACAAACATACATGAACATGAAAGCTGTAAAAAGTGCTCTTGCAAATATCTTTCTCACCTGACGGAGGTAAACAACCTGATCACCATACTGAGGAATGAATTGGGTGCCTGGTTCCACCTCCTCCATCAGGAGCCATGACATGAGCTCCATGTTGCGTGATCCAGCTTTGCCACTTTGTCGCCCCCTTCGTTGACCACGAGTCCTTGAATTCGATGCAACAGGGCCAATCTCCACAGCCTTTCGATTCTCTGCCTCACTGTGACCTCGTCTTGCATGTGCTGATGACTTCAATCTATCTGGACTTCCATACTCACACTTGAGATTACACCTTACGATACTTCCTGTCACTTCCTGTTTTGGAATCCTTTGAGACCTCACAGAGGTCTTTGGAGGTTTCTCACTTGAACTTTGGCTCAAAGTCTTCTCCACTTTCACCACCTGATGGAGGCGTAAGCTCCGCTCACTACTAAGCTCACCTCGCCACTGTTTGTTCTGCACAGTGCTTCGTTTCTGGCGGGTGCTTGGCACTGAGAAATCCTTATGCTCAGACAATATTGATGGCGTGGCCATAGATCTGGAAGAATCCAGTGCAGAAGAAGCACGATTAGATGTTTTGACACTCGTTTCTCCATTACTTCGTAGTGGAGCAGACTGTGACTCATGTTCCCTCCTATTTTGTGAAGATCCATAGCCAGTTGATTGCTGTGGCCATTTACTTGTCACCTGTCTTGTGTATGAAGCAAGCTTCCCTCGGACCTTCTGGTTCTTGTGCCCCATGCTTTGTACACTTGCTTCCATGCTTTCATCATCACTCTCCTTACTACTTGTGGCTTGTCTTGTGTACAAATCAAGCTTCCCTCGTTGTGCCGCCTTCTGATTATGGTGTCCCATGCTTTCATCATCGCTCTCCTTCTCCCCTGACTCAGTCCATTCATGGGTCCTTGTCGGCATCTCCTCATAGCAACCACCACCGTTATTTGCCTCCTCACCATCCTCATCCTACATCACAATAACATCAAAATCACTTAGAAGCTTACACATTCATTCTCCATGGATGTCCACAAGACATTAGGGTCACTGCCTTTCCTTCAAAGAAAAACAAGTTCCAGCCAGTGCAAAACAAACAAAACAAAAACAGAAAAAATTGCAATCATTACTCACTTGATCACTGTCTTGGTCTTGGCCTTTCTCAACACTCTCTTCTTCCTGCTTTTGAGCCCTAGCTCTATTCCAGTGCAAGACTTCATACAATGGAGGTTTGCATTCAGCATCATCTTCTTGAGCTGACTCTGTGGCCTCTGCCTTCTCATCCAAATCTCCAGTCTGAGGACTACCTCCCCTTTGGAACAGGATTGCATCACCCTCATCATCATCATCATCAGTGCAGGGGGGAATTGATTGTGCTGTACTTTCCAAAATCCCATGCTCTGGATCAGAATGATCAAATGACACACCATTAGCTTCACAAGCAAGTGCCTCTTCACTGCTACTAGCCTCAGGTTGATGAAGGGCAACTTCTTGCTCTTCCCACTGACCTTGGTCTTGTGCATCAATCTCTTCCTGACCTTCGATCAACCTCAGTTCTTCATCCTTTTGACAGGGACTTGTCTCTGGCAAGCAGTCCATTGGGTCTCTGACCCCCACATCCAGTTCTGCCATTCCCTCTTCTGTCCTCATCCCTACCACTGGCTCTAAGGTTCTGTTCATGTGGGACATACAACCTTCAAAGCCTCTAATGTCAACACTTGTTACATCAATTTCCCTGCCAGACTCATAGTCACGACTTTCATCCCCAATTTCCTCAAGGGACAATACTCCAGTTTCTGAGACACTCTTCAGAGTTTTAGCAGCAAACTCGGAAGAGGGTAAACACCCTTCATTCTGATCATTTTCCACTGAAACCATCATATTGCTCTCATCAACAGTACCACACATATCCAGAACTGAAGAAACTAGAGCATTGTGTGCAGCAGGGCCTACTGCTTCTTGAGAATTTTGTGCTGATTGTAAAGCCAGATCAGAGGTGCCAGCATTGTGAAGACAGCTACTACCATGGAGCTCATCTTCATGGTCTGATGAGTTACTTCCCTGTGCACACTTGATTGCATTGACCTTTTTCCACTCCCATTTGCATTTCTCCTCATGAGACATGTCTGTGTAGGCTTTCGGTGGATACCCAACAGTGTCCAATAGTGGTACCTTATGGTCATTGCCTATCAGCAGCACATCATTATGACCTGAAGTTGAAACCTCATGTGCCCCAACATTTGGGTCTACAGGTGGCTTCACAACCAGCTTTCTGACACTACGTTGGCTTGGGCCCTCAGGCTGCACAGCTGAAATGGTATCGGCAGTCACTGCTTCCGTGACACTGAGAATTGTATCATCAAGTGTGACTACCACATCAGTCATTTGCTCATGAACTCCTTCAACCCCTTCAGACTGCACATTCTCTGCTGCCAAACGTGGAGGATTTCCGCTCCGCAATTTCACTATTAACCTCCGCTGCGATCGAGGTCGCTTACAGTCCCCTGGATTTTCAGGTGCCTCTGGATTACTTGTTGTAGCATCTGCCCTGATTTGAAGCAAATGTTCAGACTGCTCTGGAATTGCTTCTGGGGCGGCCTGACTCTCAACTGCTTGTTCCACCAATACAGGATTCTCTATAACAGAAACAGGTACAATGTCCACCTGGACAGAAACAGCTGTTGGTGCTGATTGAGTTTGTGAGGGGGCTTGTGTTGTAGTATTTTCCTCTTCCTCATCACAAATGGAATTGATGGAGGTGAAGAGAGTGAGAGCATTCCGAGCTGCTTGCCGCCGAGGTCTTGCAGATGGAGGATCTTGGACAGCACGGGCTGTAGATGGTCCTGGACGGGATGCTCGAGGTATGTGCCGAGGTCTTCTTTCACGGCTGTCATCATCATTGAAAGTCCGTCTTCTCACCCTCCTTCCTGAAGCAGTTTGTATGTACTCCTGTACCAAACATAACAAAGACAGAAAGAGTGAGTAAACACTACCCAACTTGGTCCTGAACATCATGACACCATTCTGATCTCATACAGATTTATTCCAGTCCAGCTTGAAATTTTCCTATTCCTGATTCCCTGGCACTTTCTGGACAACTTAGGGGGAAAATCTGAAGAAAAGAATGAGGCAAAATCTGTGCACAGTGCCTTATTCATGCACCAAAGTTTCCTAACACCCATTACATTATATCACATCCTCAAGCCTGACCAAAGACTTCTGTGCAATTGAGAGCCTTTGACAAAACCTATAATGCAAAAAACACACCTCTGCTTTCCGTTTATTCCTCCCAGACCGTCGCAGATGAGTATGCGAATCCCGTTCTTCCCATCCCTCCTCCTCACTGCCAAATGCCTCCTCCTCATGGCTATCACCACCACCTTGGTTCCCTCCTGCCTCTTCACTGCGACTCTCCTCACTTGCACTGTAATCAGAACCTGTATCCTCACTCAGACCTGCAACTTCTTGTTCCCAGTCCATGGCTTCATCAACCTCAGAAGGCTGTTCTACCCATCGATTTCCAGGTGCAGTTTGAGGACCCCGCCGGTTTTGTTGGACAGGTGAAGGTGGCACAATGGGCAGTGGGAGCGCCAGTGGAGGATTGGAAGGGTTGGTATATGCTGCATCATCAGTCGTTCCAATGGACAGGAACACATTTGAAGGTGTCCACTCAATTCCCAAAGCACCCAACCGTCGCTGCTGGTATAAACTCTGATACGGCTCTGGGTAAGGAATCAAATCTGGTAAAGAGGCAACAAAGCATGTAAACAGGACTATCATCATGCACTCATGGCAAGCATGAAAAACAAACTTCAGTAGATGTAAACCAATAAGCTAACAAGACATTGCTAGACCTACATTCTTGCAAGGTGACTAAGTCAACACATACTAGTGCACCTGAGCATATCTGAATGCCACCCACAGTAAGTGTTAGTAACTCTAGGGTTGCATCTAACTGGGGAGGACACCAGATGAATATGGACTCTGAAGTTGAGCACTCTCAGCCAGAAAGAGCACTGGTATGCCTGACCAACAAGAAAGCCCAGTGCCAAAAGTCTATAGAGACCCTCCAAGAGGTAGCAATCCTATCATTAAGGGAAGAGATTCTTAGTAAACCCAGTTCTGACTACTGTGACATTCCATGGATTACATGAAACCCTAAAAACAAAAGATAGGTAGGAGACAGCACATACTTGCATCACATAGCAGGTCTTGAATGTTTCTCTGATGTGGGGGCAGCTGAGTCTCCTGAGGCAAAGTCCATTTATGATGTCAATTAGCCAGACACAAGAAGATTACAACAAACATATTCTGCTACAAAGTCATTCCACAGATTGAACAATTACAAAGCAGAGGCTGGTGGTCATTGCTTACTGCATCGAGCACATTTCCAAATGTGTCTCGAACCAATGGCCGAAAATCTCCCAGAAAAAACTGTAAAACATAAATATACCAAGTCATCAGGATTCCAGTTACTCCACATTGCAGACTCCTTTGTGTTTGGTCCCAAGAGAACAAACACACAATGAGATTCTCTCACTCAGCTGTCACAGAATGAAGTCCTTGGAAAGAAGATCATAAATGAACCAATTGTGACCCAGAACCACATTACAGAAAGGACCCACCTGGTCATACTTTACATCTTTCTGAGTCATTCCAGGCCCTGTCCCAAAGATGTAGATTTGGCCAACTTCATCAGATACCACCAATGACGAACCATCACTGCAGACACCGCACCCTTGCACTTTAGTTGTCAATGGCAACACCCCTCATTTGGTCAGCACAGAAAATGCCCAAATCCAGGACCCGTATGTGGTTTCAACTTCACTCAACTTGTGAAAGCAATCCCACAGGAAAGAACAATCAAATACTTACGGAGAAAAGTTGCCATCAACCAAGTTATATTCTCCAGTATCATACACTTTGATTGGATGCCCCTCCCAAATCTGCCAACATCATCCAACAAGATGGCGACATCAGTTCCAGTCCTCAAATGAGCAAACGTATTCAGTTTCATTGTCCAAAAAGATCAATGAAGTAGTTCCAGGGATTTCAGTAAAGCAACTCACATCCCAGATGATAACACGGCCATCATAGCCTGCACTCATGGCTATCCTTGGATTGAATGGATGGACATCCAGTACATAAGTCTGCAAGCCCACAACAACATTCACATGGCCAATAAAATTAGACCACAGGCTGGACAACTTTGGAAGCCATTACTCCCCAACCAGATCCCAGATATATTGGGTTGTGGCAGTGTAGGACCCTCCTATGATGTGGTTAAGCAGTCTTGGTCCAACCCCAACAGATTGCTAAGAGTAGGCAAGCAGGCCTAGTAAGAACCTGTTTGTCATGACCAGTCAGTGAATGCACCAAGCTGCCATCTACTGCATTCCACACACAAATTCTGTGATCTGCACTCCATCAGCACAAAAGACAACCAGTCCACATAAAGCTTCAGAAGTGGACCACGCACATGCCAATACAGAAATCACAATTTCCATGCTTGCAAACAAAAGTGACACACAAAGCAAGCATTACTGTGCAAATACTAAGTCAGAAATTCCTTGACACATCCATACATTGCTATAAAATTGAGCAATGATCATGCACTCCACATGGCAGTTCATGGTACAGGAGAAAAATCCCCACCCATAATGGCTGCAAGAACAAAGCGATTATCCAAGCTCCATACAATCATATTAACCCCAAGTGGAGTGGGAAGGACACGGTGACGAGGCCCATTCCCCCGTGGTGGCTGTGGTGGCATTGGTGGTGGTGGGACTCGCAAGTGATAGGCTTTTTGCCACCTTCCCACCTTGCCCTGTACAGAAAAGAAATCATTTAGTGACAACTAAGTGCACACTTTTCACCAGCCCACAACCCAATTGTCATCATTTGCATCTTTTGGCAATACTGGCAGGACTAACTGATATATCAAAAACAACTATGAGTTGCAGATGAAAGCCAGGAAATCCAGGAAACTTTAGGGCACCAACTGGTGCTCTGAAGACAACCATTGCAAAACACCACATCAGACTCACATGATATTTACGTGTACGGGGCGTCCAAATAATGGCACTGCCATCCCTTGAGCATGTGACAATACTGTCATGTGCAGACCAAGAGTTTTTGAAATGGTGATCTTCCTTGCTCATGTCTCCAACCCATGGTCGTGATGGAGCTGCACATCCACTTCAAAGAAGCAAAAATGCAACCCCATTATCCAGTCAGGCTCCAAGTTCCCAAACAGCATCCTGAAGGTAAGTGATATGATATGTAAGTTTGTAAGCATAACCTGAAAATGAAAAATCAAATAGGCAAGCATTTACCACAGACAACTTCAAAGAGGCAACACATGAAAACTGCTAAAGAGTGCCACCACTCACCTGAATTGAACATAATTTACATCATTTTCATGACCCTTCAGGGTGTCTAGCTCATAGTTGGGCCTCCCCGTTACATCATCATTCCATTTCCGTGCATCCCACACCTGTCCAGCAATACAAAGCAATATTCAAACCACTGCAAAAACATCAACTTGTCTGATTACAGATCAACAAAGAGCAAAGTAAATCCAATTCAGACAGAAAAAGTGGAACTAGAAAGCTAGACAAGGAACAGTGTGAAACTTCCAAAGCAGCAGTGGGACTCATACTCTGGCCATCTTGTCTGAACTCCCAGTTACAAATATAGTCCCGTCCGCATTAAAAGCACCACAGAGAACTTGGTTGTTGGGAGGTCCTACAGGTGTAGGGGCACCCACTGCTCTTGATGCTAGAAAAGCACACAAAACAAAAGGATTTGTAACCTCATCAATTCAGCAGCTGCAATCCATAGGGAATGAAGGCATGATGAATCTTCCATACAAGGAATAATGCATGCTCAATCATCAGGTGTGAGAGATATGAACAAACACCATGGGGGGGTCCAAGTCCACATACTTGCAGGAGCATCTTTGGGGTTGGGCATATAAACACGTGAGTTGAGGGATGAGTTTTTAGCGTTCCAGATACGACAGGTGCCATCATCAGATGTCCTGTGACCAAGTCACAGTGTTATCAACACATGATTTCCTTGAAACCCACTGTACTATCTGCTTGTCTCATAAAGGACAAAATGAAGGTGAGGTGTTTAAGAGTTTCAAACACATGATTAGCTTCTATATAATAACTACTGCACATCGACTCTTACAGGGGAAGTAGACATACGAAAGTAGGAGGTGCTCACAACCCTGTCGAGGGCTGAAAGAAATAGCAGTCACAGATGCCGTATGACCTCTCAACAAGGAGATGGGTACTCCATTGGGCAATTGCCACTGCATCACATGCAATCATTATCATGATTATAATCTACAAATGCTCTGTACAAGTAGCAAATATATGAACAATCACACAATGTAGCTACAATCTCTTGACCAGAAAGACTTCCACTTTTGGGCAAGATGCAAATGTAGATCTTACAACACGGATTGAGTAGTCATTTGATGCTGAAGCAACAAGTGTATTCCCACTGCTCACAGCTAGATCTGTAATATCTCCCTGAAAAAAAAGATCGGTAGCCCTCAGCAATGGCCACTAATCCATCAATAACACTATTGCAAGCCCTAGTACTAACATCAGGTTCAAAACATCAATGATAAGGAAGGGCAGAGAACAGGAGCCACACCTCATGACCACGACAGCTGCGTAAGCAAAGCCCAGTCTCTGTAGACCAGATCTTGACAAGCCGATCGTCTGAGCCAGTTATAACATACTGGCCTGTTCTATCAAATATTGCTGCACAGCAAAGAAACAAAGCAAGGATCTAGAGTAGATGAAGACAACAGCCATCTCAAGTAAGTGCTTCAGCTGAAACATATCACTCTCAGAAAGAGAAGACTCTCTCTGCTAAAACAAAACCTTTGAAACCAAAAAACCTCAGGACAGACAAGGTCCTGTCCACCTTTATGAGACATGAGCATGTTGATTGTGGTTCCAAGAGTTTCAAAAGTTTATTAAACAAGCTGTGGAGACAGCAGTAGTTGGAGATCATGCACACTTTGGTGTTCCAAGACTCTGAATAAGTATTCAAAACAGGTTCAAAGTCTTTTGAAAAATATTGAATGGCATGTCGCATACCACAATAAACTGCATTACGGTGTCCCCTAAGCTTCTTTATGATCTGTATCCTATCCACCAGGACTGCTGGCTTTGTGACAACATAGCTAGCAGTCCGAAGACTGGGTGCTCGATGATGTCGTGCAAAGCCACCACCAAGTTCCCGCAGCATCAATCCATGCACCTGCTTGCCAGAATGTTCCCATTGTAAAAGCTCAAGAATATAAAATACTGCATTCCAGATCCTATCTTCCTCTCTCCCCTGATTCCACATTTCTCAGTAGCATGCACAGAAGAAGAATCTCAAACCATTTGTATTTTAGCTGTGAACAGAAACCAGACCTGATCAGCTTCCCAATGTGGCCACCGCAGCTGCCGAGTCCACCTAGACACGTCTTTAGAAGCTTGGCTCCTCTCCACTATTGAATGCAGAACCAGCAGTTTCCTTGTCATTAGATGCATCAACAAGCTGTCATAGCTAAAACTGTTACATCCTTCTGAGTGATTTGCTGCTGAATTTCTTATTGGATTTTTTCTGCCACAGTCTACATCTCTTCAGAGTACCTGGCATGGGCCATATTACTGTCTCCACTGGTCCAAAAACTGAAATTCATATATATTCTAGTAAGAAGACCCACAGAGGAACACATGACAAAAGAAACAACATTTCTTTTCAGCTGCAACACAGTCACTTCAACCAAGATTTGGTTCCCCAGTTGGTACTCACTATCCAGGAGAGAAAATGCCCCAGCACCCAGTAGAGTTGGTACATCGGCTGCAGTTGGTATCCTGGAATGTGCAGGCTCCAATGCTGCCACAGATCTTTGGTTGTAGACAAGCAATTGCTGCAGGAGTTTCACAAGATGCCCTGGTTCAACATGCGGATGCCTGCAGTTCAGGAAAGCATACAATATACACCTGAGAGGGAATACTCTAGATTAACAAATATATCTCAATCATCAAACCCATCTCTAGCATGGAAACTCCTAAACACTATCAACATATTGGAAACCATGAGACTTCCCAACAAATACTCCACACCCATAAGAGTACATGGAGAAGCCATGTCCTAACATCCCAAATTGATTATGTGCAAACCTATACATGGTCCTGAGGTCCCACCTTGTGACAATGTCAGTGTAGCTGAGTGGAAGAGACAAGCCATCATCATCCTCATTGCCGCTATTCTTCCTGTCCCTTGCATACCAAGCATGGAACCTACGGGGAAGGAGCTTATGCTGCAGCAACTCGTTCCAGAGCTGACCAAAGGCACGAGTACATGGCCCACTGGCAAGGAAGTGCATGACAAGAAAGTATACTTCCGCTATGTCTGGATCAATGCTACCTCTCAAGCTTGCATCAGGAGGAAGGGGTGACAAGCCACCCAGAGCTCTGGTAGGGTTGAAAAGCCCTGGTTGGTCTGGCTGCGGCAGTGGCACAAGGGACGATGTGGCCATAGGGAGAACTCCCTTGCAGGCCGCCATGGTCTTACTCAAGAGATGTCAAATGCACACCTGCATTGGCCAAATGCCCTCAATTCAGTCTCAATTACTTCCCTGACTGTGCACACAATCTTGACTTCCTGACTACTCATTCACGATAATCAGCTGATATGCAGTGGAATTGCAGACTATCAAAAAGACATGCAGCCAAGTCTCTCTCTCTAGAAACAACCAGAATCATCACATGGGTCAGATCCACAGAAGAGATAAGCTACACATTCTGAGGGCACCCTCGACCCCAACCACACATATACACCCATTTCTGCAGACTGATTCCATTTGCAGGCATGGTGGGGACACTTCGCCCTATCTAACCATGTCAATGAATTTATTGCAGCATCAGGACAAGACCAGATCTACTCTTTGCAGATTTGGACTCTCTCATTCATGAACCTGGGTTCCAACCACCTTTTGTCAGTGAAGTGATTGACTGTAAACAACAAAGCCTCTATAAAACTGGGAGGAAAATTTCTGTTGACTGCATGTGTGTTCTGTGAGGCAGTCAAGCCCAACCCAAGCAAACTGTGATCCAACCCCCTGTTCACAAATTCAACAAAAAGAGAATCCCCTTCTTTTGCCAGCTTTGCAAAGGATCCATGGACTCAAGAAAATCGAACATGTGCAAAACAACCATGGAGATCCCGAATTCCCAATTTGAAATCTGGAGGATTCCATCCACCACTTCACACTATGGTGAAGTCACTCACTCACCTGGGCCACAAAGTCCAAACACATTGTTCACATCCCCTGCTGCTACTCGTCTCCTCTCCTCTGCACTCACATGGTGGGAAATGAAGAGAAGAAGCAAGAACACACGTACCCTGAGATGTGAAGCGTTTTCTTTCCAGACCGAGGCCATATACCAAGGAACAAACCCCCTTCCAAGAGAAGGAAGGCAGAGCCGCCTCTATGGCGCCCAAAGGACTTTTGACAACAAAAAGGTACTCTAGTAGGCGTCGTGGGCCACCACCAGTACACACCAAACGCAGGCTGATCCTCCTCCTCGACCCATGACTAATTTCAAAACCCTCTCATTCCACAAACACATCTCAAAATAAAACCTTCAATAGTAACCCACCATGATCTATCTGCTCTCTCTCTCTCTCTCTCTCTCTCTCTCTCTCTCTCTCTCTCTTCAGATTTGACTAGATCTGACCCAAGTGCAAAACAGACTGCTTCCTCCTCCTGGAATGTTTTTCAAATCGGGATCCACGTCCCTTGCTTTCTCCGCTTCCCCCCTGTCGTCCCCTCCTCAAACCTTATGCGCAACAACGAACAACAACAAACCCTAATCCTGCTTTTCCTTCTTCTTTCTTCCCCTACACCACCACCATCACCCAGGCTTCTGCTGCTGCTTTGGTGCACTAACCCTAGTATACGGGATTCTTCCTCTCTGTTCCTCTTTCTTTCTTTTGGTCTACATCTACAACCGCCTCCTGCTTCTTCTTCTTCTTCTTCTTTTGCTTCTTCTTGTTTTGCTGCTTCTTCTTTTTGGATTCTCAGCAACCCATGTTGTTCCCAATAATCTCTTCTTCTTCTATCCATCCATGACGCCACCACACAGGAACCACCATCAGGCGAGCATCATCACGGTAGTAGTAATCATCGCAGTCTCAAAACAGAAACGGCGGTGGCGGCGATGGCACCAGCAGCAGCAGAAACGTTGTTGGTGGAGAAAGACGTGCAGAGGCAAGTAGCAGTCGGACGACAAGAACCCTCGTGGAGCCATCATCCCCTTTTGGAGGGCACAACCGCTTTTGCAACGAAGTCAAGCTACCATCCAGATCTCAAATTCCCCCAAAACACACCCCCAACAAGCAAAAAAAAAAAAGAAAAAAAAAAAAAAACCCCAACAACATTACCACCCCCCAAAACATAAAAACACAAGGGCGATGATTAGCTACTTGGTGGTAGGTATTTTCCATCCCTTCAGAGTAGCTAGCTTTTTCTCTCTCTCTTTCTTTCCCTTTGGAGGCCCCCAACTTCACAAGCCCAAGCTAGCTAGCTAGGTTAGGTTCTCCCTTCTCACCCCCAAAAAAAAAAAAAACCATGGGTGACATTTTTTTTCGTGTTTTGGTTGTTGTTGTTTTTTGTGTGTTTTGTTTGATTATTAATTTTATTTTACTTTTTCATCTCTTTTGTTTGTTTGTAAATTGTGTGTGTGTGTGTGTTTTTTAGGGTTTTTTTTTTTTTGGGCTTTTTGTTTTTGTGTTTCTTTTATTTTTTTCTGTTTTTTTTTTTGTTTTTTTTTTGTTTTTTTTTTTTTTGTGTTTTTTTTTTTTTTGTTTCTTATTTTTATATTGGTTTTTTTTTCTGTTTTTTTAGGGTTTTTTTTGTGCTTTTTTTAATTATTATTACTTATACATGTATATTTTTAC
>Ga0116229_10009305_pt1 | contig 15021 bp, 10 predicted proteins | sample S1TSphgellanicum_3_FD_87313 | JGI IMG/M metagenome (GOLD analysis project Ga0116229, IMG submission 87313) | Host-associated microbial communities from peat moss isolated from Minnesota, USA - S1T2_Fc - Sphagnum magellanicum MG | ecosystem: Host-associated > Plants > Peat moss > Unclassified... | reverse complement strand
GTGATGCTGCTGACGGATAGCGAATACAGGGCTTTTTCTCACACCAAAGAGCTGCGGTATAAACGCACATCCGAGGGAGACTGGCGGCTGAACTGACAGCCATTCCAGACTGTGGTGGACACACCGGCCTGCGCTCGGCCCGGCTTAGAGCATGATCCGGCACTATGCGGTCAGCTGCCGGATGAACATGCTCGCCAAAACAAAGAACTAGAGCGGGATGCGACACTCGACAACGATTCGATCAGATCGCATCCCGCTCTAGTGCGACTGAGTCTGCCCCTGCGCAGCATCGGTTTTGCGCCAAAAATTCTCGGCAACCGCCTGTTGCAGCCCGATGAACTGCAACTGCACCCAATCGAGAAATTCGTGCAGCCCGCGGCCAATAATTTGCTGTATCGTCTGGTCCATCAGGGCCGCGCGCAACTCGTCCAGCCGCTCCTGCGCGGCATAGGCGCCGCGCAATCCGTAGCTGGAACTTAACTGGTTCAGATAAATCTCGATTTGTCGCACGCACAACGTGACCGAGCGCGGAAAGGACTGGTTCATCAGCAGGAACCCGGCCACCGACGATGGTGTCATTCCACTCGGGTGAATCCGGCGATACGCGTGGTAGCCGGAAGCGGCGCGCAGCAACGCATGCCACTGGCTCACATCCAGTGGGCTGCCCACATCTTCCGCAGTCGGCAGCAGCGTATGGTATTTGATATCCACCAGCCGCGAGGTCTGGTCGCCACGTTCGAGAAACTTGCCGATGCAGTAGAACGACCAGCTCTGGTCACGATAGAAGGTACCATTGGTAATCCCGGCATGGGATTGGCACTGCTCCTTCAGATACGCGCACAGGCCCGATACGCGTGACGGCGCCGCATCGGCCGGGGTCAGCAGCCTGACGCGATTGTAGAAAATATTGATCTGGCTCCACATTTCCGTGGAGATCAGCGGCCGCAACGTACGGGCATTTTCCCGTGCCGCAAACAAGGACGACAGGATGGAGGTGGGGTTTTCCCGATCCACCAGGTAGAACTCCGCCACATTGGCGGCATTCACCTCGTCGTAATGCTCCAGAAATCGCGCCTCGTCGGCGTTGATCCGCAGCACCGAGCGCCAGCCGGACTGGTCGGCGCCATGGCGAACGAACGTATCTGTCACATCCAGGATGCGTGCCAGATTTTCGATCCGCTCCATATAGCGGGCCATCCAGAAGAGCGATTCCGCATAGCGCGAGAGCAGCATCGGTGCACGGTTTTGCGGTTCGGGATCTGGCATCATTCAAGTACCCAGGTATCTTTGGATCCACCACCCTGCGAGGAATTCACCACCAGTGAGCCTTCGCGCAACGCCACCCGAGTGAGACCGCCTGGCAGCACCCAGGTCTTTCGGCCGGTAATCGAAAATGGCCGTAAATCGACATGGCGCGGTGCCAGCTTGCTGCCGGCCAGGGTAGGCGAAACCGAAAGGCTGATCATCGGCTGGCTGATGTAGTTCGCCGGGTTTTCCTGCAGCTGCAGCCGAAACGCGGCGATTTCCGCGGCAGTTGCGTGCGGCCCGATGATCAGCCCATAGCCGCCCGACTCACCGACCGGCTTCACCACCAGCTTTTCCAAATTCGCCAGCGTATAGGCCAAGCCTTCAGGCTCGCCGCAGATATGGGTTTCCACGTTGGCAAGCACCGGATCTTCCGACAGATAATACCGGATGATTCGCGGCATATAAGCATAGATTGCCTTATCGTCGGCAACGCCGGTGCCCACCGCATTGGCAATCGCCACGCGCCCGCGACGCCAGCTATCGATCAGCCCGCGTACACCTAGCGTGCTATCCGGCCGAAACACATCGGGATCGAGAAAATCGTCGTTCAGCCGACGATAGATCGAATGCACCGGCGCCAACCCGGCAGTGGTGCGCATGAACACGCATCCATCTTCAACGACAAGATCGTTGCCCTCCACCAAGGGCACGCCCATCTCGCGCGCCAGGAAAATATGCTCGAAATAGGCGGAATTATAGATGCCGGGCGAGAGCAGAACCACTTGCGGCGCGGCCACATCGGTTGGTGCAATTTCGGTAAGCGCCGCATGCAGCATCATCCCGTAGCTGCCGACGGGCTTCACCGCAATTCCGTCCATCAGGTCGGGGAACACCCTGCGCATCATGTTGCGGTTTTCAAGCACATAGGAAACGCCGGATGGCGTGCGTGCATTATCCTCCAGAACCAGGAACTCGCCGCGCTCATCACGAATGATATCGACTCCGCACACATGTACATAGGTGCCGAGAGGCACATCCAGCCCCACCATCTCCGGCCGGAAATTCGCATTGCCGAGCACCAGAGCGGCGGGCACCACGCCGTCTTTCAGGATGCGCTGATCGTGGTAGATGTCCCAGATGAACGCGTTCAACGCCGCCACGCGCTGGCGTACGCCGCGTTCCAGAACATCCCACTCGCGCGAGGTCAGAACACGGGGGATAAGATCAAACGGCAGAATACGATCGATCGCGTCCTTGTCCGAATAGACAGTGAAGGTAATGCCCTGGTTAAAGAGTTCGATCTCTGCGATTTCTGCCCGGCGTATCAGCTCCGCCGGATCCATCTGCGATAGTCGTTCGGCGATCAGGGCCACTGCCGGATCGTGCGCCGCACAATCCATCAATTCGCAGAAAAACGCACCTCTATCATAGCCATCCAGGAGACCCTTCACGCGCGCTCCTTACCTAAACCCGAACCCATAAGGCCATAAGACGCAAACCGTAGTGTCAAGCAAGAGCCGGGCCAGACCCGGATTTTTCTAATCCCTGCGGCTCTTCCGCCGGTTCAAGATCGACGCTGACATGCACCGTGTGCTTGCCGCCGCCAAGGATGACCCCACAGACCGGGCTAACGTCACTGTAGTCGCGCCCCCAGCCCAGCACCACATGCTCCTCGGCCACGACAATCCCGTTGGTCGGGTCGACATCCACCCACCCATGATCGGGGCCGAGCCAGCACCCGACCCAGGCATGGGATTGATCCGAGCCAATCCGCCGTTTTTGGCCCGGCGGCGGCTTGGTGCGAATGTAACCGCTGACATAGCGCGCCGGCAAACCCAGCGCCCGCAAACCGGCAATCATGAGGTGCGAAAAGTCCTGACATACGCCGGCACGCTGCGCGAGCACCTGCCGAACCGGCGTGTTCACCGTGGTCACCCCTGACCGGAACTTGAAGTCGCGGTTGATGCGGGCATTGAGGTCCAGCACGCCCTCCAGCACCGGCCGCGCCTCGGGGAAAGATTTTTGCGCGTAATCCTGGGCCTCCTGAACCGATACCGCCATTGGGCTATCGAACATGAATTCGGCCGCTTCATATCCCGCTGTACCACCGCCGTGGGCAGCGCGGCAAACGTCCTCCCAGGGGGGGGTGTCGGCCGCCTCCGGCACTGGCCGGGCCAGTACCTCCACGGTCGCTTCCAAGGTTACCTCAAAGCTGGGATGCGGCGTATCGAGGAACATCCAGCAGACGTCGTTGCCGAAGCAATCCGTGCCGCCATGGCTCTTGGACGGCGCGGGGATGGGTGCGAGGTGGCTGCGGATAACGCGCTGAAATGGCAGGGTGCGCGGCTGAAGATGCAGCATATGGCTGCCGAGATCCACGGGGGTTCCGTAGGTGTAACTGGTCTTGTGGCGTACGGTGTAGATCATGCGCGACATCGCACAGGAGGGCGGACCATCATTGCAGCCCGTCCGTGAACGTTACCGGCAGCAACGCAAAATATTGCCGCATGACGCCATGCGAGACGGATGCCACCTGCGCCTCGATCGCTCTCAGCCGCGGCGCCAAGGCGGCCGCCACCTGCGCCTGATCCTCCGCGCCGACCAGATCGGCGACGATCATCCGCGTCTCCGATATGGCCGAATCCAGTGCGGCCGCCAGCGGCGCATCCTGCTGCCCGGCCAGGATCGCCAGGGTGTTGCGTGCGGTCACGAGCTGGAATCCTAAGCCGCGCGGATTGCCTTCGTCAGCCACCACCAGATCGATCACCGGGGCCGGCTGCACCACGGAAAGATAGCGCGACCGGTAGGTCAGCGCGCTGTCGCACAACTCCAGCGCCAGGGCCAATCCCGCCTCTATCCGCTCCGGCTTCTGGTCCAGCGCATGGGCCAGCTGGCTCGCCACTGATTGTGCCCGCTCGATCCGCCGGCCGAGATCGAGGAATAGCCGGCCGCCGCCGCGTACCATGTTCTCTGCCGCATAGCCCGAGCAAGTGGCGGAAAACTCCAGCACCTGCCCGGCAAAATCCGACATCAGCCCGACGCCGACCGCCATCTGCCCAGGCCGCAGCAGCAACCGGTTACCCTTCAGCCGGCGGAGATCATGGGCGATCGTCGCATGCATCTCGCCGCTCAGCCGGTCACGCAGCGTATCTGCCAAGTCACGCACCCGCCCGGTCAGCCGCGCGACAATCCCGGTTTCGCGCGCCAGTGCGCGCACCAGCAGGTCGGCAAGCTGGCCATATCCCGCGCCGGCCGCCAGTTCCTCGCTGACGATACCGGCATCTACCAGGCACGCGATCAGTGCCGCCATGTCCGGCATGTCTCTTGGCAGCATCGTGCCGCGGGCGATTCGGGTGAGCACCGTGCGCGTCAGCCGCGCGACATTCTCCAGCCGTTCAAGATACCGCCCGAGCCAATAGAAATTATCCGCGACCCGGCTGGGCATATCCCCGGCGGTGCGCCGGATTGTCAGGGCCGGCACGCTCAGATTGCCCGGGCCGTAAATATCGACCCCTTCCTCTTGCAGCACCCATACGTCTTTCGACAAAGCGTTCATCGGCAGTGGCCCCGCCAGCAACCCATCGCCTTCAGGCACCCTGGCGACGCCGCCGGGCAATGCGCGCCAAGCCGCGCCGTCGAACACCATATACATGCGCAATACCACCGGCCTGGGTTCCAGCGTGTCGCCATCTCCCGCGCAGGGGGCAAAACTCGGAAGCGGTGGCGCCACCGCGGCAAAAGCCCAAGGGCGTGCATCGATCCGGCTGAAAAAAGCCGCCAGATCTTCAGGCGACAGCTCTGCGGGCCGCACAAGCGGGCTGGATGGCGCCGCCGCCTCCAGCACCTGCCAGTTCTGCGGCTCTGCTTCCAATTGCAGGCGCGCGGCAGGGTCGCCAAGCCACAGCGTGGGCATGGAGCCCAACATCAGATCGCTGCCGGTGATCACCCGCGCGAGATGCGGCAGGAAGGCATTCAATCCGGGCGCTTCAGCAAAGCCGGCGCCCGGGCCGTTCAGCACGTGCACGGCGCCCAGCCGCAAGGCGCTGAGCAATCCCGGAACGCCCGCGGCGACCCCGCCGGATAGTTCCAGGGGATCGACGCTGCTGCCGGATTGCCGCCGCAGCAGCACATGCACGGCACGCAGCCCGCGCAAGGTTTTTACCCACAGCGCGTCGTCACGCACGGTCAGGTCGCCTGCCTCTACCAGGGTGCAGCCAAGCGCCCGCGCCAGCACCACATGCTCGAACCAGCGCGGATCGGCGTGGCCCGGGGTGAGCAAGGCAAGCCCTGGGTTGCCTGCGGATTCTGGCACCAGACGCTGCAGACTATCCTGCCAGGTGTCGAAGAACGGCCTGACCTGGCTGACCTCCATCGTCTTGAACAATTCGGGGATCACCCGCGCCATGATCCGCCGGTTCTCCAGCGCATAGGCAAGTCCAGCGGGTTCAGCTGTGCGATCGGCCAGCACGCACCATTTTCCATCCGGCCCGCGCACCAGATCGGCCGCATAGAGATGCAAGTGCCGATGCGGCGGCGCATCGGCTGGCCGATCCGATAATTCGGTGCGAAGTTCCCGGATATAAGCGGGGCTCGCATAAACAAGGGCTGGCGGCAGATGGCCCTGTTCCAGCAATCGGCGCGGCCCGTATAGATCGGTGAGCACCGCCTCCAGCAATTCCGCGCGCTGTGCCAGCCCTGCGGCAAGGGTTGCGAACTCGCTCTCCGTCAGCAGGAACGGGATCGGGTCACACCGCCAGCTGCCGGCATTGGGCACCGCCAGAAGTGCCGCTGCCCCTTCCTCGGCGCAGGCGCGATTTAACTCGGCGCTGCGCTCCTGCAGGACGGCTGTGCCCAGGCCGAGAAGCGTTCCCAGCATGCGCCGCCATGGCCCGCGCAGCCGGCCGCTGTGATCGATCAGCTCGTCCCAGCCCGGCGGCCGGGTTGGTGGAGAAGGCGGTGGCGCGGTCGCGCTATCCTGCACGATCCCTAGCCGGCCCCACGCTGAAGCACGGCGCGGCGCAGATCGAGCGTGCGCGGATGCTCCCTGTCCGGCACTGGTTTCGGCTCGGCCATCTGGCCTGGCGTATGGCCAAACGGGAAGAAGCGCGCGCGCCGGCGCGCCTCGGCCTCGTTGGCGTTCACCGGGAAGGTATCGTAGTTGCGCCCGCCGGGATGGGACACGTAATGGGTCATCCCGCCCAGGCTGCGCCCATTCCAGCGATCGAACACGTCAAATATCAGCGGGCTCTGTGCTGGCACTGTTGGATGCAACGCCGAAGGGGGGGCCCAGGCCTTGAACCGGATACCGCCGACATACTCGCCAACCGTTCCAGTCTGGGTCAGAGGCACCGCACTGCCGTTGCAACTGAGCACGTAGCGCTCCTCCACCCAGCCGCTCACCCTCGCCTGCAGCCGTTCGGCCGAACTATCCACGTAGCGCACGGTGCCCCCGGCCGCCGGCTCCTCACCGAGCACATGCCAGGGTTCCAGAGCGTGACGCAGTTCGACATTGGTGCCGTCCAGCGTCACCTCGCCGATTTTCGGGAAGCGAAATTCCAGATGCGGCGCGAACCAGGATTTGTCCAGGCCGAAGCCAAGTTGGCTCAACTCCTCGATCACGCCGGCGAAATCCTGCTCCACGAAATGCGGCAGCATGAAATCGTCATGGATACGCGTGCCCCAGCGCACCAGGCTGCGCTCATAGGGCGTCTGCCAGAACGCCGCGACGGCCGCGCGCATCAGCAGCATCTGCGCCAGCGACATCCGCCCGTCGGGGGGCATCTCCAGCGCGCGGAATTCTACCAGGCCCAGGCGGCCGGTGCTGCTCTCCGGCGCATACATTTTGTCGATCGAAAACTCGGTGCGATGGGTGTTGCCGGTCACATCCGCCAGAATGTTGCGGAATAGCCGGTCGGTCAGCCAGGGTGGCGTTTCCACTTTCGGCGAAATGCGACTGAACGCCAGCTCCATCTCGGCGACACTATCCATCCGCGCTTCATCGATGCGCGGATGCTGGCTGGTCGGGCCGATGAACAGGCCTGAGAACAGGTAAGAGAGGCTGGGATGGTTGTGCCAGAACCCAAGCAGGCTTTTCAGCAGATCGGGCCGCCGCAGGAACGGGCTATCCTTCGGGGTGGCTGCGCCCATCACCACGTGGTTGCCGCCGCCGGTGCCGACATGCCGGCCGTCGAGCATGAATTTCTGCGTCGCAAGCCCGGTCTCGCGCGCAACGTCATAAAGCTGCGTGGTGCGTTCCACCATTTCGGCCCAGCTTTCCGCAGGATGGATATTCACCTCGATCACACCAGGATCGGGGGTGACGGAGAACTGGTTCAGGCGCGGATCGCGTGGCGGCTGATAGCCCTCCAGCACCACCTGGGTGCCGAATTCTTCGGCCGTGTCCTCGATGGCGGCCGCCAGATCAAGCCAATCCTCGGCGGCATAGAGCGGCGGGAAGAACACGTGCAGCTTGCCGTCGCGCGCTTCCACCGCCAGCGCGGTACGCACCAGATCGGGCTCCTCCCGCCCGATTTCCGGCAGGCGCTGCGGTACCGGCCCGGGCACCAACCCCGGCGCCTGGGTGCCGTCACGATAGACGTGGTCGAGATCCCAGCCCGTGGCTGGAGGCCCCGCGGCCCGACGATAGGCCTGTCTGGACGGCAGCTGTTCCAAATTGGCAAACGGGTCGGTCGGCACCTCGAACTCGATATGCGCGGGATCGGCCCAGGGCAGGCTCTCCAGCGGCAGGCGAAACCCGATCGGCGCATCGCCGGGTACCAGGAACAGGACACCGGGGCGGAAAAACCATTTGCCGGATTGCCAACGCCGCGTGCCGCCGGTGGCGATGCGGCGCAAGGGCAGCACGCTGCCGACGGACGTCGTCAAACCCTGCCCGAACACGCGGGCCAGGCGCTCGCGGCCCAATTTGTCTTTCAACTGGGAGTCCTCCGCCAACACGTTGGCCGGCAGGCGGTTCTCCTTCCAGAGATAATAGTGGATGTCCTCATAAGCCGGGTTGATCAGCGCCGGCGCCACTTGCAGCCGTTCAGCCAACGCCTCGCAGAACCGCTTGGCATCCTCCGGCGTGGCGCTGCCGGTATCTTCGTCGGAGGCCAGCAAAGCAGGTTCGCGCCAGACCGGTTCGCCATCGCGCCGCCAATGGGCGTTCAGCGCCCAGCGCGGCAATTGTTCGCCCGGATAATGCTTGCCAAGCGCATGGGTGATCGCGGCCCCGGGCGACCATAGCGGCACCAGGCGGCGCAACAACCGCCCGGCATAACGGCGCTTGGTCGGCCCCAGTGCATCCACCGTCCATTCGGCACCGTCTACATCGTCGGCGCTGACGAAGGTGGGTTCGCCGCCCATCGTCAGCCGCACATGTCCGTCGGCCAATGCCTGATCCACGCGCCGGCCGGTGGCCAGAATCGCCTGCCACTGATGCTCTGTATAGGGTTTTGTCACCCGCGGCGTCTCGAGCACACGCTTGACGGTCATTTCGACGTCGAATGTTACCTCCGCCTGCTCGACGCCGCCGGAAATCGGCGAGGCCGAACCGGGATCGGGGCTGGCCGCGAGCGGGATATGGCCCTCGCCGGTCAGCAGGCCGGAGGTAGCATCCAGCCCGATCCAGCCCGCGCCGGGCAGATAAACCTCGGCCCAGGCGTGCAGGTCGGTGAAATCCGAGGTTGGCCCCTCTGGTCCTTGAAGCGGCTTCTGATCGGCAACAAGCTGGATCAGGTAGCCGGAGACGAAGCGCGCGGCGAAACCCAGATGGCGCAGCACATGCACCAGTAGCCAGGCGCTATCCCGGCACGAGCCCTTCTGCTCGGTAAGCGTCTGTTCCGGCGACCACACCCCCGGCTCCATGCGGACAATATAGGCAACGAGTTTCTGAACCCGCTGATTCAGATCGACCAGCATGTCGATTGTCCGCACTTCCGCCCGCGGCACATCCGCCAGCAAGGCGGCCAGCAGGGGCCCGGGTGTCTCCAGCCGGCGGAACGGGGCCAATTCTTGTTCCAGCACCGGATCGTAGGTGAAGGGCCAGGTTTCCGCATCCGGCTCCAGGAAGAAGTCGAACGGATTGATCGTCGCCATGTCGGCGACCAGATCGATCGTTACCTGGAAATGGGTGGTGCGCTCCGGCACCACGATGCGCGCCAGAAAATTGCCCTGTGGGTCCTGCTGCCAGTTGAGAAAGTGCTGTTTCGGCTCGATTTTCAGCGCATACGAAATGATCGGGGTGCGCGCATGCGGCGCCGGCCGCAGCCGCACCGTCTGCGGACCCAGCGCCACCGGACGGTCGTAGCGATAGGAGGTGCGATGGGTCAGCGCGACGTGAAGGGTCATTGGGTCGTTCAGTCTCCGGCAGGCAGCCCATGGGTAGCAAGAACCGAGCCCGGGGGACAGGGATCAGTCGCTCATCATCGGTTGCCGGCGTTTTGCGGGAGAGGGCAACTTTCCGCGGTTTGCGCGTTTCGGACATGCCACGACCGGATTTTTGCGCGATGCGCCTGTTTAAATGCCCATCTTGCGGCCAGTTGCTCTATTTCGAAAACACGCGCTGTGAGTGCTGCGGCCGCGCGCTCGGCTACGATCCTGTGGCATTCACCTTGCGGGCGCTGGAGGCGGAGGGTGAGGCGTGGTCCGATCCGGCCGGACAGTGGCGCTTCTGTTCCAATGCCGGGCAAAACGCCTGTAACTGGCTGATTCCGGCCGATTCGACCGAGGCCTTCTGTGCCGCCTGCCGACACAACCACATTATTCCGGACCTCGCCGACGAAGACAATGCCAGGAGCTGGCGTGCGCTGGAATCAGCCAAGCACCGGCTGTTCTATGCTTTGATGCGGCTGCATCTGCCGCTCGCTACCCGCAGCGAAGACCCCGCCCATGGCTTGGCCTTCGACTTCCTTGCCGAAACGCCGCTGCAGCCGCAGGTTCTGACCGGCCATGACGAGGGCGTGATCACCATCGCGCTGAAGGAAGGCAATTCGGCCGAGCGCGAAATCATGCGTGCCCAGATGGGCGAAGTGTATCGAACGCCGCTGGGCCATTTCCGCCATGAAGTGGGCCATCATTACTGGGACCTGCTGATCCGCGACACCTCGTTTTTGGAGCCTTGCCGTGCCCTGTTCGGCGACGACCGGGAAGATTATGCGCAGGCGCTGAAAACGCATTACGCTCGCACGGCCTTGCCGGGGTGGCAGGAAAACTTCGTCAGCCAGTACGCCACCAGCCACCCGTGGGAGGATTTCGCCGAGACCTGGGCGCATTACCTCCATATCATCGACACGATCGAGATGGCCTCCTCTTTCGGTGTGGGCATACATCCGAAGCTCACCCGCGATCCGGCCCTGCAAACCGATATTCATTTCGATCCCTATGAGGAGACCGACATGAAGGTGATCCTGGAGGCCTGGCTGCCTTTGACGTTTGCGGTGAACAGCTTGAATCGATCGATGGGCCAGACCGATTTCTACCCGTTTATTCTATCCTCCAAGGTGATGGAGAAACTGACCTTCATCCACCAGGTGGTTCGCACCGCGCCGCCTGTGCAATCCTAGGCGGGCGCCTGCACCGACGGGCTTTCTTCATCGGCATTCCGGTGCAAAGCTGCGCGGCATGACCGCCCTGCGCATTACCGGCCTGCGAAAATCCTTCACCCGCCCTGCCGTAGACGGCCTCGATCTCAGCGTGGCCCGCGGCGAGTTCTTTGCCCTGCTCGGCCCGAACGGCGCCGGCAAGACCACCACGCTGCGGATGATTGCCGGGCTGCTTCGCCCGGATTCGGGCAGCATCTCGATCTTCGGTATCGACGCGCTGGCCGACAAGATCGCCGCCAAACGGCTGGTGGCCTGGCTGCCTGAAGAGCCGCTGCTGTATGAACTGCTCACCCCGCTGGAATATCTGGAATTCGTCGCCGGCCTCTGGTCGGTCGATCCTGGCATCGCCCGCAGGCGCGCCCAGGAATTTCTGGAATGGCTTGGCCTTTGGCCGCATCGCAACGAGCGTTGCGCCGGTTTTTCCCGCGGGATGCGGCAAAAAACCGTGTTGGCTGGGGCGCTGATCCACGATCCGAAATTGCTGATCCTCGACGAGCCGCTGACTGGCCTGGATGCCGCCGCCGCGCGCGATGTGAAAGACCTGCTCTCCGCCCGCGTCGCCGCCGGCGCCAGCATTGTGCTGACCACGCATATCCTGGAGGTGGCCGAACGCCTTGCGGACCGGATCGGCATCATTGCTCAAGGCCGCCTCGCTGCCTTGGGGTCGCTGGCCGATCTGCGCGCCACTGGCGGCGCCGGGCGGGACCGCGACACGCTGGAGGATGTGTTCCTGCGCCTGGTGGGCAAACCTGCCGCCGCCGCTGCATGAACGACATCGCGCTTGCCGAATCCTCCGCTCCGCGGATCGGCGGGCTGACAACGCTGAGGCTTTTGCTGCGCCATGAGATACGGCTGATCTGGCGTGGCAGCCTGTTTGGCGGCCGCCATGGCTGGATGCTGCTGATCGGGATAGGGATATTGCTGCATGCCATTGGCTATGGCGTGGCGCTTGGTTTTACCAAAGTGCATCTGGCCGGTACCGATCAGGTGCTCGGCGCTACGCTCGCTTTGCTGTTCGTCGGTGGGCTGATGCTCTCCCAGGCGGTGCAGCGGGCCAGCGAATTGCTGGACGACAAAACCGACCTTGGTTGGCTGCTCTCCACGCCGGTTCCGCCGCGCGATATCCTCGCCGTAAGGCTGCTTGCGGTCGCCGGTGCCGTCTCGCTCTACTGGCTGCTTCTGCTGGTTCCGCTCGCTGACGGCATGGCTATTCTCGGCCGGCGCGATCTGCTGGGCATCTACCCGATGCTGGTGGTACTGGCTCTGCTGGGTACCTGCTTTGGCTTCGCGGTAACGTTCGTGCTGCTGCGCCTTTCCGGTGTGCGGCGTACACGCGCTTTGGCCAATGGGTTTGCCACTGTGATCGGCGCGGCCGTTTTCCTCGGCGGCCAGACGCGTTCGCTGCTGCCGCCGGAGGTGAGTGACCGATTCTGGCACTCTTTCGCGCCCGCGAGCGAGGCCGCTTCGCACGGGGCACAATGGCTGCCGGCGCGGGCGCTGATGGGCGAAGCCGGCCCGCTTCTGCTGCTCGTTTCGGTGGCGGTGTCGGCCGCGGTCGCCACCAGTTGGGGCCTGCAACGCTGGTTCGCCGCCGGCGCCCAGGCGGTGGTGGCCGGCAGCGCACGTGCGGGCCGGGACCAGCGCGCCGACCGGCGGGTGTTTGGCGCCGGCCCGCGCCGTGCGTTGCTGCGCAAGGAACTGCTGCTGCTGCGCCGCTACCCGGGCCTGACTGGCCTTGCCCTGTATTACACCATCTATCTGGTGCCCGCGATTATCGCCATCTGGCGTGGCGCCGGGCTGCATTCTGGTGGACCGGGCGCGAAGCTGCTCGGGGCAGCGCCGGTGCTGACCGCGGGCGAACTGGCGCGGCTGTTCATCTCGGTTACCATGATGGGTGACGAAGCGGCCGAACTGATCCGCACCGCGCCGGTGGGCGAAGCTGCCATACGGATGGCAAAACTGGCCGCAGCCTCATGCGGTGTGTTCGCCATACTTGCCATCCCGGTAGGCGGATTTAGCCTGAGTGTGCCAGATGCGGTGCCGGCGATGTTCGCCGGCGTGCTCGGCAACGTTGCCTGCAACCTGCAGCTTGGCCTGTGGCGCCCGGCCCCGATCAAACGCACCGATCTGCGCCGGGACCGGCGCGGCTGGGGTGGGCTGGTGAACGTGGTTGGCTTCTTCTTCAGCGCTGCCTGGTCGATTGCAACCTGGCAAATGCTGCGCGGCAGTTGGCTGGCGGCGGTGCCAATTGGTTTTGCCATAGCTGGTTTGTGGCTGTGCAAGCCGGGCCACGCGGAAGAGGCGTAAGGCATCGTCGGCACATAAGTGCGTCGGCACGCCGACAACGATGCCGCTTCAAACAAAGGCGTGAGGCGCCCGTTCGACCCAGCAACCCGATTCAGTTAATGTCGAACGGGCCCTAAGGCCAGGGGTGATGAGCCGGCATGCGTTTCGCTGAATACGCCCTGTTCCTGATTCCCATCGTGCTCGCGCTTGCCTGGTTCTACGGCATACGCGGCCTGAGCCGCCGTGGTGTGGTGGCGCTGGTGCTGTTGTTTGGCGCAATCAGCTTCAGCCTGTTCTGGTTCGGCGCCGACCGCGCTTTTGTTGGCCGCTATGTGCCGGCCCGGCTGGTGGGCGACCAGATTATCCCCGGTCACCCAAAATGAGTTTCGAAACCCTGCTCCGCACCCCCGGCCTGCCGCCCATTCTGGCAGCTCTGCCGCGCGCCCGTCTGGTTGGGGGCTGCGTGCGTGATACGCTGGCCCAGTTGCCGATTACCGATATCGATCTGGCAACGCCGGACACGCCGAAAGCCGTTCTGACGGTGTTGCAAGAGGCTGGCCTTCGCGCCATCCCTACCGGCATCGCCCACGGCACTATCACCGCCATCAGCGGTGGGCACCCGTTCGAGATTACCACCCTGCGGCGTGACGAAACCACCGATGGCCGCCATGCCCAGGTGGCCTGGACCGCCGATTTCGAACAGGATGCGGCCCGGCGTGATTTTACGATTAATGCGATGTCGGTGGACCAGGCCGGGCTGGTGCATGATTATTTCGGTGGGCAAACCGATCTGGCTGCCGGGCGGGTGCGCTTTGTTGGCGACGCGTCGCAGCGCGTGTCGGAAGACTATTTAAGGATTTTGCGGTTTTTCCGCTTTTATGCGCGCTATGGCGGCGGGGAACCGGACCGTGACGCGCTCGCCGCCATCGAGGCAGGACGCGCGGGCTTAGCGGTGCTTTCAGCCGAACGGATTTGGATGGAACTCAAGCGCATTCTCGCCGCCCCTGCGCCCGGGGACGCGGTTGCGCTGATGGAAAAGCTTGCGGTCCTCAAGAGCATTTTGCCGGAAGGGACCGACTTGCATCGGTTCAGCAGGCTTCTGGCATGCGGCGCCCCCGCAGACCCATTTCTCCGCCTCGCTGCCCTGTTCACCGGCGACCCGGACCATCTGGCGGACCGCCTGAAATTCGCCACCGCTGAGCGCGAGCGCTTGAAATTGCTGCGCACCGGGCCGGTGCCGACGGAGGCCGATGACGATGCGGCTCTGCGCCGCCTGCTCGCGGATGAGCCGCACGCTATTCTGTTGGATCGGCTGTGGCTGAAGGGGGGGTGTTCGCCTGAATTACGGGAGCGGATTGTTGCGACGGAACGACCGGTTTTCTCACTTGAAGGCCGCGATGCCCTAGCGTTCGGGTTTGCCCCGGGGCCTCATATTGGTGAGGCGTTGCGGAACGTCAGGGCTTTGTGGATGGAGGGGGGCTGTACGGCGCCCGAAGATGCGTTGCGCCGAATGCTTTGGGATGAATTGAAAAACGCTGACATGTGAAGCGCGGTCGCAGTAGCCGTTTTGTGGCCCAGAGGCTAAACGCGGCTTCAAATAGTCTATTTTCTTATAGGCTAATAGTCTATTTGTAGGCCCTCTGATAGCAGTTTCGCCTAAAGGGCTGTAAATGGACCTGATTCCTCGGCACCTGACGAGCAAGGTGGCGCGAACGCTTCAAACGAGCAGGGTGATCAACATCGTCGGTCCTCGGCAGACGGGGAAGACGACGCTGGTTCGGGATATGCTCCAAACCGCCCGGTTCCTGAACCTCGACGATGAAGGGTTGCTGGCGTCCTTGGCGCTGGACCCCTTCGGGCAGTTGAGCGCGGTCGCCGATGAAGC
>Ga0116229_10009303_pt1 | contig 15024 bp, 6 predicted proteins | sample S1TSphgellanicum_3_FD_87313 | JGI IMG/M metagenome (GOLD analysis project Ga0116229, IMG submission 87313) | Host-associated microbial communities from peat moss isolated from Minnesota, USA - S1T2_Fc - Sphagnum magellanicum MG | ecosystem: Host-associated > Plants > Peat moss > Unclassified... | reverse complement strand
ATTATTGAGGCCTTGGGTGAACTAGCACCCACATTAATACCATGCTAAAAACTATGAACTTTTAAAACTTTTTTTTAAAAAATATTAGAAATTCCTCATGCTTAGATTAAATCAAGGTCTTTGAATACAAATCTAACATTTGTTAGGCTTAATATGATTGATAATAGGATCTCCACCATTATTTTATTTTATTTTGTGAAAAATAGCCAAAAGGTGAATAAAAAATAGAATCCATGAAACCTTCGTTGTAAAATGAGGGTTGTAATTTGCTACAATTCAACTAAACTTAATCTCAACAAGTGACAACATCACCACCATTTCAAAATCTTAAACCTCACCATCATTAGTTTTTTTCCACCTTGTCATTGTTGTTTGTTAAGAAAGGTACCATTGTTGTGGACCTTCTCACCATTGCACCTTTTTACTTTTAAGAAAATTCACCAACACCTTGCAAATTAAGTATACCAAGAATTCATTAGCACTTGTTTGCATAGGCATTAGGGATTTTATAATGATATACAATGTTTTATTTTGCATAGAAATGGTAATGGATATTATTAGTTTGGTGGAGGTTGTAATTGTAGAGTCATATATTCTTTATGTTTGCAAATTGCAATGTTAATTTGGGGAAAAATTGGTGGTTGAATGCATTTAATAGCTTTTGGTTTAAGGTTGGGGGGAGATATGGTGTATGAGATGGCAACTTGGAATAATGAAAAGGGGATTGTTTGACTTGAAATCATAGTCAACGAATGCAAATGCTTTGAGTTGGAGGTTATTCAATTTGATTTCATCATTTTGAAAATACCAATTCATTGGGTTCTTTGTTGTGTATAATTACACTACAAGGACTATGTAACTCTAAATTTAGAGGTATTTTAAAATTTTAAATTCTAGAGACCTTTTAAACTTTCTTTGTAGCTCGAGGTTTAAACTTCATTTCTTTTGTCTTTTTTGTTGTTCAATTTGCATTGTGCAAATATTTGATACTTTGTCATTCAAAAGTCAAAATTAAAAAATGAACATTAACAAAAACGTCATTGAATTGCCATTGATTAGAAATCCATTATTGGTGTGCATTCAAGTTTAAGGCAATTGTTGTGTGCATCCACAACTAGTGTGCACTATGCATTTAAGATCAAGGTAATCCCATTGTGCACTTAGATAATGGGAGATGAGTAGTCCTTTTGAGTTAAATGATTTGGGGGTTTCATTTTTTATTTCTAGGCCTAGGTTCATAAGTTACAACACACTTCAAAATGACCATTGTGTTGTGTAAACAAGTTATAATTAAGGCTTCCAATTTCCAGACCCTCAACCTTGAATTTCATTTTTGTTTTGTTACAAATTTTATGCAATAGGTTTAGGGTTTTCTTTTGGCCTTTCTGCTATTACAATGTTGTCATTTTGTTTTTTTATTTGTTACAATCTACAATAAGGTCATATATATTTCCATCATCCAAATTCCATAGCTTTTTTACAAATGTCAAATAATTTCAAATGTAAGGTTTTTTCCCCTCTCCTTATCCCATCAACATGAGGTTGGTCCATCTTTTTCATAATTGTATTGTCTATTAACAACCCGCCCATTAATTTCAAGTGTGATTTAATTATTGAAAATCCAACTATGCACACAACAACGTAAGAAGAGAAAATTATATGGAAGAATATGAAGGTTCAAGATGGTTGGATAGCTTACTTGCTTAGTTTGGTATAAGATTTGCACCTATGTGGAAGGGAAAGAAAAACTCTTAATTCTAAAGCTAGATAATTTGATTAAATAGGTTAACCATTGGAATTGCAAGATATCCATGCTTAGAGTTGCCACAAGATTTTATTGTTGCAAAAAGGATTTGGTGCATGCCAAGAATGAACATGCATACACCGTAATGACAAGCCTTTGTTTTCGACAAGTTTTTAGTTGATGTGCCCATTGAAAAAAAACACACAAATAAGTGCAATTTGTTGTGCTCTATTCATCGAAATTTCATGACCAACTATAAAAACATGAAACCCTTGTTGCAATTGCTAAAAGTGAAAAATCGGTCAAAAAACACTAGTGTGATAACTTTAGTTAAAACATGGGAAAGGTCATGGACATTGTCTTGTTGGAGGTTACAAAAGACACATGTTGTTGCCTTCATAGTAAGTAGTGTAGATGAGGTCATAACAATTGACAACGCCCAATGGATCTCCATACATTGATATGTAGTCCAGGCATGGAAAAGGATCCTTATCTTCTTTTTTTTAGAAAAAATTGGTGTTTCTAACACATGTGATAACTTTTCACTACAAGGAATTTTGTCCATACCAACCCACATGTTTGTGACTTGTGTCCAAATCAACCATTTTTTTTACTATTGATGCGACTATCTTCCATGGCACCATGGTAAAAACGACTTGTAGTCATAAAAACAATTGAAAAGTGGTTTGTAATTACATATGCAACTATGACTTTTGACTAATGTCAATTTGGATGAAAGTGATGTTGAAAAGTGGATGTATATCATCTATTTTTAGTGGCATTTCAAAATAGATGAAAATGTAGTTATTTTTGTAACTTGGGATATGGTTCATAAGCCACTAGACACCACATGGCATTTTATTCAACTTCAATTGTGACTATGAATCCTAATTACAAATGTACATGAAATTAAATATAACAAAAATGAATTGGCCAATGAAATTGTTGGATTTTGTAGTTTAATTTTTTTCCTAAATGAACTAACCATTAAATGTGTAGTAGGGTTTGGGAGTTTTTTGAAACTTTAGAGGACCCATGGCAATGGTAAATATGAACGATTATTTGGAATTTTTAATATTAAATTTTATCATGTCAATTGATATGTCATAATTTTTTTAATTAGTTAATTAATTAGGTAGGCTAGGTAATAGGTAATAGGTATTGGGTACTAGTATATAAGTAGGTTAATTATTAGTAAATTTTTTATTGTGTTGAATGAAATAATGTTATGTTTAATTTATTAATTACGTAAGTTATGCAATTAGTCTATTTATAAATTAAGCTAGATAATAGGTAGTACTTAAGTAGGATATATAGTAGGAAGTATGTACATGGGTTAAGTAATAAATAATAGGGGTAATAAATATGTGATAACATTTTTAATTTATAAATTAATTACTTAATTAAGTAGACTATGTAATTAATCTAGCCTAATGGCTAGATAGGAGGGTTAATTTATGATTCATTTATAAACCTTATATGTGATTAAGTTATATATCATATATCTAAATTTTTTTTTTGGGTAAAATTATAATATGTTATAAGAGAAAAAAAGTTTGAAAAATCAAATAGAAGTTTGAGATGTGAAAAATATATAATATATTTTTTCCATTTTGTTTTTAGTCATAATTTTACTTTAAATCTTAATATATTATAAAAGTAAAAGTAAGAAAATATAGTTCTATAAAATCAATTAATTATATGCCATTAATTAGTATTTAATAATTAAAAAAAATAAATTAGAATTTTACATCAGAAATAATTTAATGATATAAAATATTCTGTTATATTTATATTATAATTTATTTATATCCATTTATAAATATTATATGTGAATAAATTATATATCACACATCTAAATTCAATTTTATTATTAAAATTATTATATGCAAAAGAAAAATTATATAATATAACTTTTAGAATCAAATGAAAGTTTAAGATACAAAATATAAAATTATTATTATTATTATATATTATCCACAAAGTTTTTTTCAATTCATAAATCATGTGCTTGAATTAAATTTTCCAAGGAATGGTCATTGAAATGGTATTCAATAACAAAATTCAAGTAGTTTTCTTTTCAATTTATTTCACATTTTTGAAAGAAAAAACACACAGTTGTGTACATTATTGAAAAAACTTTAAGATTGAACTTTAAACCTTGCGATTTGGACAAAATATTAATAAGATATCAAGTATTGAAAATGATGTTTTGTGTAATGTTTTGAATCAAGTAAGTTAAATAGAATGCACATAGTTGTATTGTCAGAAAAAGTGAAGTGGTTTGGTGGTAAAGGAGTTGATCTCCATTTTTGTGGTCCAAGGATCAGTTTTCAAAAATGACATGGGTTGTGGTCAATGGTGGTAAGTTCATTGAATATTTTTTATGTACATAGCCTATTAGGCAAACTAGGTTGTTTATCGAATAACTAAACTAAGCTTTTAATTTAACCTAAGTAATGACATGTGTCAACAACTTATAAGTTGAAATTTATGAATTTATGAATAATATAATATATATAAATACATAATTAATAATTTTATTTTAAATATTAAAATATTAAATATATATATAATTAATGCGACTACATTGTTAAGTCGTAAAAGTAGTTGCAAAACAACAATGCGACATAAGCTAATTTGGATGGATGAAATGTTTATGTAAGTCACATCTTAATGCGACTAGCATTGTGACTTGGTGCCATGCATTGTTCCATGTATTGTCTTTTGTGACTGAAATTTTATACGATTTGTCTAAGGTGAATAAAGCAAATTGTAGTCACATGTGGCATTTATGAGTAAAAATTAATTAAAAAAATTAGTCGTTAATATGCAAATTTCTTGTAGCGAAATGTTTGTTTACATTTGGTGGTTTAGGCATGGAGGAATCAAGTGGGAAATTGGTGAGTATGGGTTATGATGGGAGTAGTGTTTTCCAAGGTGTTTAAGTCAAGGTGATGTTGTAGTTCAAAAATAAGGTGGTTCTTTTTTTTTATAGTAAAGTTCATTGCTTTACTCATAAGATGAATTTGACAATGGTTAGTTTATTAACATTGGATCTAGTGTGTTGGTTGGAAGGTATGTTTGTATATTTTTTTCCCTCGTAACCCAAAGAAATTTGTGGAATTTTAGAAACTTTCTAACTTACTAACAATAAGGGCAACATTGTCTTTTAGGAATGTCAAAACAAGTCAAATCTCCATGCTTTCTCCAATGAAATAGGCATATGGGAAATGTTGCCCCTTCATTGTCCAAATCCACCCTTAAAGTGCAAAGAGTGAGGTTACATGAAATAACTTGAATGCTTTATATGACATAAACTCATTCTTGGGTTGCCTTGCATTTTTTCCTTGCTTGATTGTGTTTAGACATTGATTAAAATTGCATATAGTAGAAAAATCTTTATGTGTGAATTTGTGCATTTAGTCAAGTTAGTTTAGTAAGAATTCTATGGAGGTTATTGTGATCTATTTCCCATGTTTGAAGATCCATCTTTTGATGATTTTAATTTTATTGAAGCCTTGACCAATGAAAATGTCCCCATTACTTGGTTTTAAAACCTAAATGGTGGAGAGGATGTTGCATATTTCACATTTTCATTTGTTGAACACAAATACCTTATTAACCAATCTACTATTAACAATCTCATAATTTAAAGCTTGAATGTTGTTTCCTAAAACATCAAGTTATGACTTTAATGTTATTTATCCACAATTATGGGCTTGGAATCCAACAAAGGTAGAAAAAAAATTCTCATTCATTTAAGTGTGTTGAAGCAGAGTTTATGTGCCCTTAAAAATGTACCACTATACCAAAATTGTGTTTGCCTTGTTTCCAACACAAATTTTGATTTATAAACATTTTTTTTCAAGATGACCATGGTCCATTATTTTGAACCAATTTTGTGGGAGGAAAATAACTTGAATTTAGTCACTCAAATTTGGCACAAATTTTTTGCATCCACCATCCCCAACCATAAGCTTTTTGAATATATTAAATTGGTTGAGATTGTTGATGTCCAAATCCTTGGCTCTATTGAAGATGAATGAATTTATAATATTGGTACGTTCATGAAGAACAAGTTATGAGATTAATTAATCACACAGTTGGACTTGTGCATTAAATTTTATAAACAATGTTTTTATACATTGCAAAATTTTTATTATGAGTAAGCCATTGGTAAGTGGCAAGGCAAATTTGATTATTGTGTGGATGCATAGTTCAATCCTAGCAACAAGCTCATTAAAGTTAAAGGTTTTTTGGATTGCAAATTTAAATGGAAAATCATACATAAGGATGTGTCACACTTTTGATGTGGTGTTTGTAGATACATAAACCGTGCAAATTGGATATTTTGCTTGAGTTTTTATTTTTTTTGTTTGCTTTAGGTTCTTGGACTTTTGTTTGTTTCATTTTATTAATTGTTATCTTCAATTACAAATTTGGTATGCATGAAAAAGGATCCAACTTACAAGGAAATTTTTAAATTATAATCTTTTTGTTTGTACCAAAGTAATAAGCAAAGGAGGTAGATGCAAGATGATGCAATGAATATTAATAATTTTTACTAGCATTGAAGAAGCCGAAGCAACATTTTAAAAAGACACAAAAAAAAAAGGTCCTTCTTTGACCTTTGTTTTTAAAGGTTCTATGTTTATTTTAAACTTTAAAGTATGGGCTTGTGTTTTGATTGCTTGTGGATGTAGGTAGGCTTTGAGTTACAATATTGGGCAACACCTTTTTGAGGGTTGAGATTCAAATCCCTTCAAGGATTTTAGGCTTCAAATCATGTTTGAGAATGAGACCTCAAATTATTGATAGTGAAAGTCACAAGTTCCAAGCTGACCTTTTGCCATTTTACCATCTCATTTGTATTCATATCATTGTCTCATGGATGTTGATTCACTTTAAGTTGAGGTATTTGTGAAATTCTGTGTGATAGCTTAATTACTAAATTCAGTGGCTATATTCCATCTATCACTTGAGTTATCTGCCTCTGAAACTAGATCATATTGTTGATCCCATTATTCATGAAATTGTATGAGAAAACTAGTTGTGGTATCTTATGTTCTTGCAAACAAATTTGTTCTTTGAAAAAAAAGGAACTTTGTTGTGTGTGACATACATATTGTCACCTATTGGAGCTAAAATCCTAAACCAATTCTCTACTACTGCTTGTCTGGGAGGAACAAACATCCCAAAATCTTTTCAACTCCTCAGATCAATAGGCGACTAGCATTGGTTTTTACAAAGGTCTTGTCATTTTAAAGTCTTTACAAAATTTAGTCACTGTATATTAGAGTTATCCTTAAAGTCACCCTGTGTTTGGGCCTGCTTTCACCCGCTATCCCCCCGCTTTCAGTGCTATTACCAAAGTAAAGAAAATTTATTAAATCTCAGTATGAAATGCTAAAACTCAGCGTTTATTGCACAAGATTCAAGACTAAATATAGTAGCAGTTTTACAGGTAAGAGCACTGAAAATATATGTAGCAGGAGTGGAGGCGCTCATTAAAAAGGAAAGACAGGATGAAACTGAGTTTACCACCATAATTGCTGGAAAAACAGTCTGGCTCCCAAGTTATTTCGTTTTGTAAAATTTTCATTCTCCGTTACGTGTTCGATACCTTATTATGACGAAACCTACCATTGTCGGCCCCCAATAGCTAGACTTTATGGATAACTTTTTTTATATGTTTCTAAATTCAATCACGTGATTTTACACTTTTGGATTGATTGTTTCCTCTACAAAACTTTAAAGAGGAGCTTTGAGAGTGAGTAAAAGTGCTCGAACAAGGATGTGATTGCTTTCTAAGGTGGATGCTAATTATAGTGAGCATTTTGAGTTAGGTCAAAAATTCCTCAAGGCCAAGTTCTCATATTCTCTCTTGCAATGTTAGTAGAGTTGACATTCCAGTATCTTCCAAACCCGTGGAAATAAACTTCAGTTGAGACAAGTGAGTAGAGCCACATTTTAGATTTTGGTGTGTTTATGGTGTCACAAATTGGAAATTTGGAAGGTAGACATAATAATACAGGAAGGTCACATAACACAAATTACAATGGAACTGGACATTGGAGACTAGAGTATGGACTCCTAGAGTCACTAGACTTGATTTCTAAAGACATTTGTGAGTTTTGAGATTACTTTGAACCTGATGCAAAAAAAAATAAAAATCATTCTATATGAGTTGGTTGTAACTTGTAATCAATTTGTAACTTGGTGCATTTTTGCTTCTATTAGCCTCAAATCATATTTATTGATTGCTCTTGTTTATGATTTTTAAGACTGATCCATGTGGGTTTGCTATCAAGGGTTTTTTTTTTAATAATAAATTATAAATTGTGTGCAAGAGGCGACAATACTATTACCCTCTAATATGCCTAAGTGATGTCTAATGTAATTTTGATAGAGGCATAAGTGATTTCTTTGTCACTTGCTGGTTTCATTTTTGGCAAACATGGGTCTTTCAAAATAGGCCCAAGGTGATTTTTTCAAAATATATAATGGTGTGTTTAATAAGTGTCGCCCCCCCAAAAAAAAAAAACCAAGTGCAAAATATGTGTTGAGATTATTTCTTGGGTAATTAATACTTAGAATTGAAGTCACTATGGATCACTTTTTTAAACATCCTTGAATGTAGGTTAACAGTCCCCATATACTTGTTTATTTGTTAATTTTAACCCCTAATGAATGTATTTATTAATTTTAAGTAACTAAAAGTCCAATGCAAACCCCCTTTTGTTCCAAAAGAAGGATTGGCTCCTCTATTCACAGCCGTTTATGGTTGAGGTGGGGCCAGGAAATTTAGGATGGAGCAATAGTTTCTAGAGCCTATTGAGTCGAGGGCTGGCATGGATTTTTGACAAATGGACTCACTTTTCAGAAAGTTTCCCTCTTTGCAGTTCACAACCTTTATTTGTTTGCCTTCTGGTGAAAATTCGCACAACACTGGTTGCTCTTTGTAGGCTCCCACCTATTTGCAATCCCAATTTTAGTCTTATGGGTGAGGTTGGAAAACAAAAGTAGGTGACTAAACCTTGGATGTGAGACATATGTTTTGAGGGTCACATACTCAGCACAGCTGGTGATGCTCTCTGCAAGTGCAGGTACTAGTGCGGGTGCTGATTCAGCTGAGTATTGAGTACCTTTACTTACTTTGACTAGTTTGAGGAATCAAAAGATGTTCTCTTCCAGATCATACTTGATCGGCGGTTTCAGTAGTCACATTCAAAATAGTTGTTTGAAATAGTTGTTGTGACAGCTTTCCTGGGTAAGTTGCACACATGAAAAAGTGCTTACATGAACAACTTTTGATCGCTTCAAACAAAAATGAAAACTCGACATAAATTATAATACATGTCAATTTGTCACTGTAAAAATGAATAATAATAATTATTTTTGAAAAATCATTTCATTTTTGCTTAATTGAATCAGTTTTATTTTCATTCATTGAAATTTTGAATTTTCTTGAAATTTTTCATATCTTGGTTGTACATACAACATTATTGGATAGATGTATAACAATTTACATGTAGATCAAGAAACATTTAAATATGGCCGTATTTTTGTCAAGATTAAACGTTTTGATTTCTAATTAGGAAGATCTAAAATTTCCTCAAATAAAGAGCATCCAAACACTTCAAGCTGAACACGTGATTTAGTTCTTTTGCTTCCAATTGACAAAAAAGATTTAGGAGAGTCCCACCATCATCACTTGTTCTACACAAGATAAATTTGCAGCCAAGTGCACTCTCTTCGCTTGTGCTAAACTTATGTATCATTTCCATACCAAACCTCCAAATTTTTATCACTCTCACTCTTTCCCACAAATTTCATCATTAAAAAAAAAGGGAAATAGTCAACACTTTGGTCACCTTGATGTGAACATCTTAGAGGATTTAGAATTTAGGGTTTAATGTTGAATTATTTGAATGTCGAAACTGACCTTGGACTAGGTATGTGGATTAGAATTTTGTTTCTAAATATGGCAAAAGATCTGGAAATGTGTACTATGGTAAAAATTAGAAACTAAATAGTAAGAAAACAAGTTTTAAAAAATGCTACTAAACACAACTAAGAGTCCAAATGTGGGAAAAACAAAATCCACCTTTCTTTTGGGAAAAAAATTGGTTTTTAAAAAAAAAAAGAGAATTATATCAAAATAGAATAAAAAATTTATTCTTATTTTTCACATTTTGGCGAACTTTCGAAAAAAAAAGCCCTAGGACTCCTAAGGGTCTAAGACCAAAATTGGCATAAAATTTCCTAGGTTCAATATAGAAACTAAGAGGCGTCACTGAAGAAGATGAAGGTACCTGAGTAGGTGCCCTTCCCCGTCACCATGTTTTGATACTAGTTGTTTATGCTTGAGTAATAGTTTATTATTGTTTTATGTGGAGGTATGGGAATAATATTGAGTTTAAGAGCATCTCCAACGGTGCTCAGTATGTGACTCGAGACAGTAAAATTTATTGTTAAAAAGTCAAAATGTGCCGGTTTAGCTCAGGAAATTGGTTTTTCTGCACCAAATTTGTGCAGCTTGATGTGGCTAGTAAAGGGCGCAACACAGTTTGTGCACCTCCCAAAAAGAGTGTAATAAATTGCACCTGACTGCGGCTCAGTATTTCTGATTGATCGATCTAAGTGATTGGTCCAGGTGGTTTGCTATTAGTAGTCCCCCGTGTATATGCAGTTCCAGTTTCAGTTTTATTGGTGAGGTTGCAAAAAAACAAATAGCTAAACTTAGACATTTAATTATACTGTCCAGAGTTACATACTGAGCAGCGTTGGAGATGCTCTAAGGCTTTTTTTTTGGTGTGTGTGTGTGTGTGTGTTTGGCACATTGTTCACATGTTCAAATTGTCGAAATCGTGAGACTTTTTGATTTTGGACCTCTTTCAATGGGAAAATTATTCCATGTTTTTACCTTCTATCATGAGGGTGCATGTCCATATTTCAATTAATTAAATGAGAGTGTCTTCCTTTTATCTATGAAGCCAAGTAAATTGTTTTGTTTTGTCAGGCTGACATCTCCCAAATCACGGCTCTTCATGCCATGTTCTTGGTATCTTTGGAAAGCTCTTGATGATAGGGGTGCACCAACTTAGTTTGAGACTATTTGGAGTTAGAGTGTGGAAGCTATTGATTATTGAATCATTTTCTCAATGAAAATAAAATAAAAACTGAAAATTGTATTGGAATTTGCCCCCGGGTGTTCTTGGTGTTGTTGGAAAGCCCTCCACTAGTCAGATTTATTAGAGTGTAATTTCAAAAAAATTCAGAGGTAAGGTGTGAAAGACATTTATTTTTGAGTGGATTTTATTGCTGGGAATTCAGAAAAATTGCAAAAATTGGGTTTGGAAGAAAAAAATTCTGTTGAGCCTTCAATGTGTTCACACTTGGGCCAAAGACACGCGCTGCACTAGCATATGTGAATACACAACAACTTTTGGGCAAAGCATATCACATAAATGTGCAATGCTATTTTGAACATCTTGCCGAACACATTGGGAACTTCAAGAACCTTTGAGAACTTGCTGGGAACCGATTGGGAGCTTGATGGGAACAAAGAAGAACTAAAAAACCCTGACAATTACCCCTACCCAAACCGCAAAAAAATAATAATCCTGGGCCTTCTGAGGGCATGTTACATAACCTCATTGGCTGAGTAGACTTTCTATTCCTTCATTTGTTTGTCACCATTTTCAACCTAGCCTAATGGCACGGACATAAAATTTGGGGGGCTTATCTATTCAAAGGGAAATTAACTTTTTCAAATGGAATTGAGCTTTGACATGAATATGGCATAAGCAACATGTTTATTTGTTCTTAGCTTTTTATTAATTTATTAATTTAATTTAAATTAATTAATTTAATTTTCTTCTTGTTTTTAAAAACATTTTTCTTTGTAAACTACCTAGTAGGCAAACTTTGTTATCTTCTTTCTTAAAGAAAATGTTCATTTGTGAAACTTTTGTTTGATATGCAAAAAGCAAATGTGTCCAATTCTATCCACTTATAGTTCTACTTTCTAGCTTGAAATCTTTATTTGAGCTCATGTGTTCAAAAACATGTTGCACTGTGCACAAGACAAATATCATATACATAGGATAACTCTTTTTTTTTTGGTTCAAAAGGCCCACCATGACAAAAAGTGAGGAACAAAATAACAAAAATAAGAATGTTAGTAGTGAAACAAAAAAAATACAAACAAAAAAGTGCAAAATATCAATTTGCACTTGAAATGATTCTTTGGATAAGATAACAAGGGTGTAGTTACCAAGTTTCCTAGGAAAGAAAATTTTTTGGGAAGGGGGCTAGGTTGTTTTTACACAATTATTTTTACAACTTGCATCCTAAAGCAAAATTGACCAATATAAAAATAATAATGATACACATTAGAAAACCAATAATTAAAAATTTAGACACAGCAAAAAAAAATCCAAAAATCCAAATTAAGTTTTATCATTTGTAAATGACAAAAATCATTACCTACCAACATATTGCCAAATAATCTTTTTAAAATGGTGTTAAATTACCACCTAGTTTGAAAGGAGGGTTGATCTTTCTTAGGGTTCACATTTGAGCTACCCAAATAGTGGGCAACAAAGGAGCTCGAGCACACAAGACATTGGATGCATAGAATTTGAGACACATAAGACTAGTGAAAGACATGAACTTTACAAGGTGCATAGCACATACTTTATTTATTAAGGGGGACCCTACCGACTATGAATATCTAATTACTAATATACATGTGATGTGAATCTTGGGAGTTCATTGTTTTCAAGCTTAGGTCGACATTAACCAAGGATGCAAAAAAGGAGAAAACATTAGTCATACTTGTATAGTCCCATCAACAAACATTGGAATTACGAAGTTGTATGTGCATAGTTCATTTGTTTGTGTGTAAAATATTTCAATTATTGCCTTGCATTTTAAATTAAAAAAATTTCATACAATGTATTGTGCATAGATGTTATCTTTATTTCAACTTATAGTTTTGAAACATAAGAAAGATGTCCAACAATTTAATATTGCTATGTTCTTTTGGACATCTAACTTTTCTTAAAACACTAGAACATGTTCTATTTAATAACCAATTGTTGTTCACTAACCATTTAGTTTCAAAGAAAATTTGTTAACGTAAATAGCTGAAATTAACAACCCAACAAAAGCACCTAAAACATGATAAAAATCAAGTAATTGTGCAACAATTGCTAATGTATGTGGATTAAATGCCTAATGTTGGGCAAACATGTTGCTATATATGTTTATATATCCCAAAGCCAAACTTTTTTCAAACATTAGGCACATTGCACAAACTTGAACTTTTTTGGGGGCACAGGTCGGAAAGCAAAAGGAAGTGCCTTTATAAAAACAACACTAAGAGGGATTATGGGGATTTAATAGTGTGATTCCATATTAATTAGTTAGTTGGAGTTGGGCTCAAGCTACAATTTGCATTTTCTAATAAACTTATGGAGTGGCCTAGGAGGGGGAAAAACCATTCTAAGAGTCGAGAGTCTAAACAACTGAAAAAGGAAATTTCCATTCCACTCTGAAGTGGGAGTGATATGAAACTAAAGAAACTTTGTTGTCACTAAGACTGTATACATATGCAAGAGTCCCTAGAGTAGAAGAAGGGTGGAGTTCCTCCCCTTTGTCCCATGAAGGCTATATAGGTGAGAGGAGGACAACATTTGTCAAAGCATATGAGATAAAAAAGAGGTGCTATTGGGAACATCTTGGGGACAATTTTGAGAACATGTGGAACAAATTGGGAATGCGATGAGAACCCATTGGGAACATCTTGGGGAAAATATTGAGAACATGTGGAACAAATTGGGAATGTGATGAGAACCCATTGGGAACATCTTGAGGAAAATATTGAGAACATGTGGAACAAATTGGGAATGCAATGAGAACCCATTGGGAACCTGATGGGAAGACATTGAGAATGAGGGAAAATGAAAGAAACCTCCCCCCAAACCTCCCCCCACCCCCACCCCCACCCCCACCCCAATTCAAAAGCAAAAAAAATCGCTGCATCTTGAGCACATGCAGAGCTTCCCACTCCCAGAACTGTTCATCATCTTTTTTTGGGCTACGCTAATGGCAGGGAAATTTTGGGGACGTACCCTAGTACCTTGGCCAATTCGGCACTAATTATATTATTTTCCAAAGAATTGTTGAAATTTTCAAAAATTATTTCTTCCCAATCAAAAAATATTGTGAAGGATAATAGTGAATATTTAGGAATATCCCATTTGTTGAAATGAAAATTTCAAAATTAATTAATTAATTAATTATTCGACAGACATGTGTTAAAATGGCCAAGGTACTAGGGTAATAGTGTGTGGTCTATTTCATGTGTCTATTAAAATCTATGGTGTCTTTCGTATTGCAAATTATGTAAAAAAAAAAACACATGGCAAACAGGACGGGTAATTTGCAATACCTTGTCTTCCAACTAACTTAAAAGAGCTGGTTGATTCAATCTTCAAATGCAAAGTAGAGAAAATTGTAGAATGAAGGAATCTGATATTTTTATTTTGAAAGACTTTCTATAAACTTGAGTCCCAATGAGTGGGAGGAGACTTTGAGAGTCACACACATAACAAGTTCAAGCTTAAGAGGAGCAAGCTGGCTGTTGAGAAAGAAAGGGAGACTACCCATCTGTAAGAAACTAACAACCCAACAAAAGCACCAAAAGCAAAAAGAGTAACAAAATGTCAAGTGCAGTTAACCCAATGGCCACCAGACCTTGTACTATTTGACATGCTAGTTAGATAGTTAGTTTACCTTATCATGCCTATTGTGCTTTGCAATATTAGATGAAGTGCCTTCCAATTTTTTATTTTTTATTTTTTTGCAATGAGTCAATTTGATTGGCCCATCACTCCAAAAAAAAAAAAAAACTGTGGGTGCTCCCAAAAATAGAATGTTCTATTTTGAAATATAAAGTTCCTCCGCTTTTCCAACCTATATAGGTGAAAGGAGGACAACATTTGTCAAAGCATATGAGATAAAAGTGAGGTGCTATTGGGAACTCTTTGCTTGGACCCTCCCCTTCCTGAAACAAAAAAGAAAAAAGAAAGTGAGCTCGCTTCTGGTAATGCCCTTATTGAATCTAAAATTAGCCTAATATTTTTTGGAAAAACTAGTTTGAGTCCCCGTTATTTCGTTTTGTAAAATTTCATTCCCAGTTAAGCATACGACGCCCCATTATGTTGAAACTGGCCATTCTCGCCCCCTAATTGCCTGACTTTACCGAT
>Ga0116229_10009299_pt1 | contig 15030 bp, 9 predicted proteins | sample S1TSphgellanicum_3_FD_87313 | JGI IMG/M metagenome (GOLD analysis project Ga0116229, IMG submission 87313) | Host-associated microbial communities from peat moss isolated from Minnesota, USA - S1T2_Fc - Sphagnum magellanicum MG | ecosystem: Host-associated > Plants > Peat moss > Unclassified... | reverse complement strand
TATATTTTACACACAAATGTCATGCATATGATGCATGTATAATTGGGATGAAATCTTTTCATTTACGTATACATGAAAATATTTCATCCAATTTATACACACATCATACATGTTTTAATGAACATGAAATTCATGAGCAAAAAGTATGAACCCATGAAAAAACAATTTTTGCATGCTTTCCATTACTAAATTGTGAAATGGGAAGATTGTTCAATAATGTTTCAATTTGTCAATGATTTATGATTTTCAAAAATATATTTAAAAAATTCATTTGAACATGATAAAATACATTGATTTTATTTAATAGATCTTTGAATAAACTTCAACATTGTGCTTTTATTTGTTTCATTTTAAGAATTTTTGAAATAAAAAAGGTGTGTCAATTTTGGGATCTTTTAAAGGTTTCATAGTTAAGAAGATTAAATAAAAAGTTGCATATATTTTACCAAAAAAAGGTTGTGTAGCTTGATGGCAAAGACATTAGCAATCCTTGGTGAGGTCTTGGGTTCAAACTCAAGTAAATCATGTATACGAATTTCATATATGGTGATGTTTATAATGTATGTGTACATCATATAGACATATATTTATAAGTAGAATGTAAGTATGTACTTACCTACCTATTTTATAATAACATATGATGTCACATCAACTTTGAAAATGTAACATAATGATGACACATGGCCTAAATTGAACCATATATAATGATAGTTTAATCCAACAATGGTCAAAATGACAAATAGTCATTTTGACTAATTAAAACATCCCATGACCCCTTGGTCACAAAAACACTAATCAAAATGAACAAGTAAAAATTGACTTGACCAAAAATGGCATTTTGGTCAAGTTGAACATGGGGCAAGGGGTGTATTTTTATTATTTTTTCATTAAAAAGATTACATTTTCTTGTACTACCCCTGGATTCCTAACAAACTTAATAAGCCCTTGAATCCTTTTCATCACATGTGAGAAATTATTTCATTTAGCCCATTGAATTTAGTTTTTGAAAACATTGTTCATCACATGCACAAACTTGTGCGACACCTAATGTGTAGTATAATTGTTTTTCAAATAATCAACAACTCATTACATTGTAAATAATTAGATGCATGTGCTAACTTCTACAATGAATAAACCACCTTGATGTTCATTGACATAACACACATATATTTCACATCCTTCTTTTCCATTTTATGTTTCAACATTTTTATTAATTACATCATGGAAAATCTATTGACCCAAAAATGTCTGATTCATTAGTTATTGTCATGTTGGATAATACAAAATTGTGAAAACCAAGTTGCCAACCTTGCTTACACCTAATCACCTAATTTTTTTAAAAATAGAAAAAATATATATTCTATAATAATCATACCTATGATTGATTTTTGGCACAAAATAATTTGCAAAAGGTCTAAAGCTAGAAAAAGGACATTTTTATTGATATTTGTTAAAATTGTTGAGAATCAAACTTCATTTATTATCCCAACCATGTTGGGTTACTATTACAAATGTAGAACAAAAGGTGTATTTTGCACCCTTGGTTCTCAATTGTTGAAAATTTTGAAATTTAAATTTGAAACTACCTAACTTCATTTTTTGAAATAAATAAATATTTAGCAAAGAAGTACCAAACATTAGTTGTAGGTACGATATCAAGAACCAACACATTAGTCATTCTTTTGAACACAAATCTAGTAGTGTTTGTGTCTTCACACAAAAGAAAAACTTGCAATTCAAATGATTTTAAAGCAAACTATGTATGGAATTGACCAAAATTAAACATGTTTAATTATAGTTGGATCACAAGTAGAAAAAAATGCTCAAAATAGACAATTCTTAATGGTATCAAGGTTTATGAAAATATGAAATGTGATATTGAACACAAGAAAACCCAACAAATAGCAAGGATACACAACGAACTTCAAGAAATTGACACAAAACAATGATCAAAATTTTATGTATGAAAGGATATGTGACAATTGTAAAATGTTGTGCAAATGAAAAAATAGATTAAAGAGATGTTGAAACTACAAAATGCATCACAAACAAACATGTTGCCTACATAGAAAGGATTTGACAAAGGTTTTTAAACTTATAAGCAAAATTTGAAGGTGTGTTATTTTGTAGGATTTCCGCTTCAGGCGATTTGAGGATGGCTCTAAATGTGCAAACAAGTGTACAATAACATTAAACCAAGTTGATGAAGGCATTGTTGTGAAGAAAGAAACAAATGCAATGAATAAACAAGCAATACCATGAATTGATGAAGGCACTACAAATAGACAAATTGACAATGACACTACAACAAATTACTATAAACATTATAAGTGAAAAAACTATAAAACATGGCACAAACAAATGAAAGAATTGCAAACAAAAAGTTACAAATGAGAAAATTACAAACAAGACACAAGCATTTATGAAGGGCAAATGACCAACAAGACACCTCTCATTATCATGTTTAAACGCTACAAAAGAAACTACAAAAGAAACTACTATTCTAAAATCATGTGTGAATGGAAGTAATTTTGAATTTACAATCATTGGTTAGCTTATTAATTGACAATGTGATTGTGGGTTTAACAATTGTTTATTAATGTTTGTTCATTGATAATCAAGATAAACCATCTATAGATGCAAATTAAGCATTAGTCATTATGGATGTCATCCTATCGGTTGGAATAGGGTGAATGCCACAAGGATGGCACCTTCTAACCAAGGTTTAACTTGAATGTACAATATTATAGGCTAGGGTCATGTTTAGCACATTAAAATTTCTTAAAAAATTAAAATAATCAATTCTCTTTTCAAAAACAATTATGAAAAATTTCATTTTTGAACATTTAAAATTTCAATGACGTTCGTTTAAGGTATGAATGTAAGCACCTAGTTCAATCGTATGGACATATTTATACACCTTGAGTTACATAAATATGTTAACATCAAGTCAAGATGACCACCAAGTACTTGGATACATCATAAACATTAAATGGGGGAATTGCAAACAATGGACCGGGTACAAGTTGGCCATAAAAAGGGGCTAGGTAATTGGATGGTTGTAGGTTCCTTTATTATAACTAAGAGGAAAGGTTTGACCATGTTGCATTGCTCTAGTTGATCTTAAATGCCATTAGACAACTCCTTCATCACTACCACCAAAAGGAGAACATTTGAAATTTGGATTTATTAGAGATTTTAACATCTCAATGACATATTTTCCAAAAAAAATTGCTAAAAGCTTTTAAGGACTATTTAATGTGAAACCTAACCCTAGCATGAAGTAGTAGGATCACTTAGCCAAATGTTTCCTTGTTGGAAAAAAAGAATGAAATAATCCATCTTCAAGTTTTGCATCAATAGTTGCACATGCCACTTCACTAAATTGTTACATATTTCAAATGATATTGAAAGACCGTGTTTGACTTGCATCAACCTCCCTTCCTCCCACACACTCTCTCTCTCTACCCTAAATAACTTTGTGAATGAACTGATTGCAACCAATTCACATACACTAAGCAACAAACATGAAGAAAACTGGCATTGCGTGTTTCAAAGTTTGCAATGAACTAATTTACCTTTCATTATATACGAGCTTGTTGAGTTATGTGATGTTGCGGATGAACTCAGAGGCTGTGGCTAGGGCTCCACCTGTGATTGTATGCTGGACAAGCTTGTCACATGTGAAATTTCCATCGGTGAATGAAACAAGGGCACCAGTTAATGCACCTCCAAGGGCAGCATTTTTCTGTTATATCAAAGAAACATAGATTCTCATGTTAGGCTAGTCTTCACAAGGGGAGCACATTCATATTTACCATATGCGACATACGCTCTTAATTAATTTTTCTCCCATCTTAAGTGTTTTTTTTTTTGGTGGTGAAATTTTGCAACTTGTTGAGTTTTTTTTCATTTTCTGTTATAAAACAGGATGCTAATGTAAATTATAAAGTCCTGTTGATCTGGTTAGTGTTCTGCATGAGGTTGCACCGAAGGAGCGCAACAAAAGAAAAAATACACACACATGCACACACACAAACACACACCAGTTCTTTACATCTTCTGAAGTCCCCCCAAAACATGTAATCTTCAACTCCTTTCATATATCTTCATAGCTTTTGAGGGACTAAAAAGCTAAAGAAAATCAAATCTGGTGTAAGTAGTGTGTTATGATCATCCTAGTGGAGGAACAAGGAAATGAAAACAATAAGGTATTAGGGTTGTCAATTTACCCAGTCATTCTTTCCGCGTACACGTTCCATTCCATACTCCATACCAGCATACACTCCTGCTACCAAACCTGCATTACAAGGAAAAAAAATCTGGTAGTGAAAGCCTGTAGGGTAATCTAGAGTTATCCTTAAAAATCACCCTGTCTCGGGGCCTTAGTTTCACCCTGTAATCCCTGTTTGATCCCCAATTTGAGTGTAGATATAAAGTAGTGAGCAAACCTGGGTCCCATTCAATGAAACTGGGTATCAGTTCACAAGAATTGCAAGATTTTGTTCTAACAAGACTTGAATTGATGAAGAATATGGGCAGTAGCGAAGGTGCAGGTAAAGCAAATCCAAAACTGGGGGTGAAACTCCTATGAGGACCAATTTGTGTGAGAAAACAAATTCGGTTCCCTCTTTTTTCACTGTGTATAATTTTCATCATGACTTTTGATTTTGTCTCCAGTTTTGGCAAAACTGGGACACAGTATCCCCAGGTTGGCGTACTTCAAAGGATCACTATATTAATGCCAAGGTAAGATGATAAGATCCAACCCAAACACATTTCCAAAATTTCCAACCTTCCCCCACTTCCAACATTATGAGCAACAATTTTGAGCTTTCTAGACTTGTAAAATGGCGAAGAGAAAAACTGCCACATCTGAGATAATAGCATTTTTTTTCCTTTGCAAAATGGCTGATTGTAGAAACCATGAAGGGTGACCAAGATGGTACACAATTGCAAGTCCTGACTACAATGAACTGATCAGATGCCAACCCCATTGGAAGCCTTCTCTGCAAGCACGTTTCACCTGCACAACATTCCCATCAGCAATTCTTTTAAGCTATGACGCAATACTGGAAACAGAGATTAGCACCTCATAATTAAAGAGAATATCATGATTAAACATATAATAAACATACGACAATTGCATCCATTCAAAGCAGTTGTGAGTTTTGAAAAACAAGTTGGGATTACTTATTCAAACTCACCATTTTTTCAAGATCATGCTTTGTCACACCCTCTGCCCCATTTCCCGAAAGTAATGGTGTCAGCAGCATTTCATGTCTACCTCTCAAACCCACTAAAAATTCAGAGCTTCAAGATCACTATGTCAGAAAGAAGCTATCATGAAGAAGTTGGGTACTCATTGACAAGCGAACAATGGATGTTGAGTACTGGGTATTTATTGAAATCAACCCAAGGACAAAGAAGATGAGTTACACATAGGGAAACCTCAGATAGTTCTGTGGCAACTCAGATCTTTAAGTACCTGTCTTCACCATAGTGAAAGTATCTTGAAGAGCAGCATGAGCAACACCTACCTGCACAAATAATGAATATGAAACTGATATTACTTATAACTAAAATTCCACATATATAAATGCTGAAAGTGAATTTTCAAACAAACCAGTAAAACTACATTCTCTACAAAAAAAAATGTTGCAAGCAACGGGAAAACTCAAACACTTCAAATCTACTGATTCACAACACCTTGCTTGGTTGTTTTCATCAAAATATACTGACTCACAATATCTTGCGAGTAGGCAGTTTCTGGTTCATTGCATCTAATTGGATAATCAATACAAACCTCAATTAATGAGCAGGAAGAAAAACAATTTACCCCTCCAACTTTGATGAAGCCATCAAGACTAGAATTGAGAATTGGGCTTCCACAATTGACAATTGCATCAACTATTGGTGAGTCAAAACTGCCTCCAAACCTTCCATGAGACGTTTTTCCTGTACAGTATCTTTCCTGCAGAATAGATCTGTATTAAGTCTTGTTGTTTAGATGCCGATTTGTTACAAATCCCAATTATCAAACAGAAAACATGATTTGCTAGGTTATGTCATAGCGTTTTCCCATCAAATATAATTAGAGCTTATACTAAGGTAATTAGTTTCACCTCATTGGACCAATTGCATAGAGTAAACAATTAAGAGAACACAAAATGAACTTGCACACTAATACATGTGCAAAGGTCACAAAGAGTTCAGAAACGACTCACCAACTTCTACAAGGCAACTTTTGGACAAGGTTAGGACCTCCACTCTATCAAATTGTGAGCTCTACAAACCCGTTATGTTAGGTTTCCATACAAGTCCTTTTGCTGCCTAATTGAATGTCACCCATTTGTTCAATCTTATAATTGCAAACAAAAGACATTACATCAGTCACATGTCAATCTATTGGTTTCTTGGGATGTTTACATGTCCTCATTCCATTATTCTACTTTTATAATGAAGAAGATGAATTGCTTTAAAAGTAATAAATGACTTTGGCACGGACAGAAACCTTACTTTGACCTTCAACATTTTGCAATTGGATTGCCTGCCTCAAAGTAATTACACCCTCTGTCTCTTTCTCTCAATCTGCAAAAAATTAGCACAAGGTAAATCACATTCTTCTTGATGTTCTTTACTACACATTATCACATGTCTGATTGCACAAAACTAATGGGTTTATGTAACACCACTCTGAGTGGAGATTTAGCCCATGAGAGAATGAAGCCGAATTAATGAACCAGAAACTATATTGTTTAAAGACCAAGAGAAGCAATTTTTTTGGCTATGTTTGTGGTTGCCTCTGCATACATATGCATGAGGGGGAAAACAAATTCATGGAAACCAAGATGTGGGTTTCAAATGTATTTCAATCTGGATGCAACAAAGGAAAGATCCATCAATTGCAATTCAAAATTGAATTGAAATCATAGAATAAGAAGGACAACAGATAGAAACAAAAATGCAAATTCAAAATGCAAATTAGGATCACATTGCACACTCCTGACCCTACCTTTGTTTACCAACATTCCTGCAAAACTCCACAATGCACACACATGTACCTTATCATATGTAAAAGTCTCATACATTGATTGACCTAAACACCAAACTCCATATGGATATTGGTCAACAAAGTACACAACAAACAAACAATCAACCAACCAACATCATCAATAATCATCAAAGGCAAGAATAACTAAGTTGGGTGGTGGATCACCCACCTATGAGAAAAGTGGGTGAAGAAGAAGAAGTTGGAGGATGCAATGTTATGGAGGTGGCTTTCTGAAGGGGTGGTGGGCTGTGCCCTCAAAAGTCATAACATGCCCACAACAACAACAACAACAACAGTTGCAAAAGAATGAAACAAAATTACAAAAGCATTTGCATACACACTTTGACACCCAAACAATGACAAATCACAAACATGAAAGCACTAGGCCTGATTTCCTAGTGTTAGTTTCTGCAAGTTACATAGAGAATATTGCATTCCCTTGAATGTAATGCACTCTTTGCAATGTAATGCATGCTTTCCCATAAAATGAGGGTGAAAATGAAAAGATGTACCCCTTTCTTTATGTAGAGGAATGCCTTGTGTATTAGGCATTCTATCATTTTAAGCAATCAGCCATGGGCTACCACCTCATTCCTCAAGGCTTCAAATTAAAGAATGTCATCCACTTAGGACATTTCTCTATACATAAATGTATTTCTTACATAGTAGCACCATACCATTAAGATACACACATTTGGACAACGCAATGACCTTCACAAACTTAAAATTATAAAAGGTTGTAAAAACATGAGATTTTACCTCCATACTTAATATTGTGTGTGCAATGTGCACATTACTATTCATCTAAAATAACTTCTTGCCATTACCTACTTCCCACACCTAACATACCTAATTGCCCCCTTCTACTCACCTAACACATGTGACATACTTGGTCAATTATCTAGCTTTGTGTGATAGTTTAATCGATCATCATGTGGGCACTTGCATAATGTGACATGACATTGAGTAGAAGGCAATCCAAAGCAACCCAATGTGATTTGTGAATGTACAGTACTTGCATTGCACATGTAGTACCCAAGCGGATTCAACACCTAAGTGTCAAATTATTTATTTATTAAAATGCATTTAAACACATAATATATTATTATTCAATGTTTTCGGCTTGCATTATAAAAATCATTTATATTTTCAACCTGAATGAAAAGAAGAATAAAATTTTTAATGCCTAAATTAAGTAAAATTTATGTAAGGGCACGTCACATTATATAATTTGGTACAAGTTGCATCATGTATTGCAACTTAGTGAGTTGCATAAACAATCCAACACCTTTGTCACAAATACATTCAAAATTATCATTTTGACCTACTTTACATAATCTATATTCAATGGCACACCACATTTTGCAATACCTTTAGTTGGAACCCATTAAACAATCCACAAAATTAGCTAACAAACTTCAAACTTGCTAGTCCCCATAATTAAGAATTCAAGTTCTTTTAAATCTTACAATATATGCTATCGTGTATTTAATACTGTTAAATGACAATATTTATCAATGAATAGCTTTCAATTCAAAATTTATTTTCATAACTCCCTTAGTGTGTAAACTCATTTGTTTTATCTAATTTTTCCTCCCATGATCTCATATATCATTTTGATTGATGTATGTTGACATCCTCTTTTGATAATTTGATGAATCCCTTTGTTATGTGGATCTATGATATGTTATATCATTATCATATCATCAATAATAAAACATTTATAAACAATCCAATTCCATTTATTTCATCCCTATTCTTAAATCTTTGGATAAGGCCAAATGTAATAATTCTTGTGTCTTTTTTTTTGTTCAAGTCTTTTTCAATCACCTAACAAGTACCCAAATAAATTCCACAAATAAATGCTAGCCAAAACCACAAGGCAATTTCCAAGTTGTGGGTTCAATGTTGTAAAAAATAATACTTACATCTGAACCTCCTACAACACCAATTATGTTCAAATTCTAATTAAAAAAGATGAATTGTGCTTGAAAAAAGGTTGAAAATCAAAAGGACATTTCATGAAAAAGATTTTTTTTATCATGCCCATAAATGTCTTTGAGTTGTGTTAAACCATAAACAACCATGCATTTCTTGGTCATGTAATTATGAATTATTTTCTTAGGTATTTTTCTATCATGTATGCACAAGAACTTATGATAGATGTTCACAATAGAAAATATCATTGATAAATGGAGCAACACTTGCACATATTTTACACACAACAAGAACATTAAACTTTTCCAAATTCTACAACCAACAATAAATCTTAAGATTGAGGTGTTGGGTAAAAGCACGTTACAATGAATCATTTACAAAAATGGAAAGTTCATCATAAGTCCATATTTCTAATGTATATTTAGCTCAATGAACGCCATAAAACTAGGTCTTTCAATAACAACAACTAAATGATATTGAAACTAACTTTTTTTTTCATTTTCCCCCCTATATCACCCTATTATAGATCTTTTTACATATTTTTAATAAAGACAAGTCTCGGAAAAATAAAAATTTATGTAAGTAAATGAACTTTGTAAAACATGGATATTTTAAGGATTGTTATCAAATGGAATTATGAAAACACAAGAGATTTTTCTTTCCATGTTTTTGACCTTAAGTGCCATAGACCTTTGATATATATATATAACATGCCCAAAGTTTTGAATAATTCTCTCATACAATGGTTGTAAAGAATAATTCCATATGTGGTGTGGGAACCCTATGCATACTTGAATTCAAAAGTTCATCATTGATTAAATATTGATGGTGTTGGTGTAATTATTTCAAAATTGAAAGATTAATTATTATTTGAAAAATAATTTGAACTCATTTTTAAAAATACTTTTCATGTATCATTTGAGGAATTATGTAATAATACTTGTCAAACTTAAAAAATTTGGCATTGAGACATCCAATAAAGTTTATCAGATTCTCCTTTTACCCTATTGGGCCTTAGCCCAACAATTTACAAGGGCATACAAGGTGCAAGGACTTGAAAAAAAAAATCATCTCTTTCAACTCCTATGTACCTTAATGTGGTAGATTTCTTGTGAAGCCAAGTAGTTATGAGGATTACTTATAAGCATGTCAACTTACACCCAAAACTACCATTCAATACACATAATCCTTCACTAAATAATTTAAAATTCAAAAACTAATGAGGCCCAAAAGACGTCTTATATGTTGAAATTTTTATGTCATCAATACCTTGGTTAAGATATCAAATTTCTAATAATTGGTTTTGATGTACATAAACAATGTTGAAGGTCCCCAATAATTTCAATGCTCATGAATGATGTGAAATGCCACATCATATGTTTGGTCTTGCTATGGAACTTGGGGTTATGCACTAGTTTAATGCACAATTCATTGTCCTTGTACAACTAAACTTGGCCCAAGTTGTGGGCTAGTCCAATATGCAATTGGACCTCCATTTAGGAAAATGATGATACATGATCAAAAAATTTTTAATCAACGTTTAATTTAACATAGTTGATGCCACTATATGTAGTCAGGTCGTTGTCATGAGAGTTTTCACCATAAGTCAAAGCAAGATTTGACACTCCCTTGAAATATTTCATGATTTTTGAGACATCTTGGTAATGTACCTTTTTTGATTTAACACTATGCTTGGTGGCAATTCTAATTGTGTATGCGATGTTTGGCCTTGATCCAATGGCAACAAATTTCAAGTTCTTGAAAAAAATTTGGTATTGAAAATTTTCAAGTTCCTTTTCATCTCGCCTACTAATTTGAATGAAACAATTGTTTAGGTTTGAAAGTATAGTAACAACAAGACAATCCTCATATCCAAACTTGTGTCTAAGTTTTTAATAATGTATTTCATTTTATCAATCTTCAAGATTTTCCTAAGCAATTCTAGTCACGTGCAATACCACATGCACTTCAAACATCATTTTGTGGGGTCTTGAATGCCTCTTTTGTGTAATTCATGATGTTTGTCTATAGTGTTAAAGAATCATTTGTAAAAATTAGATCATCATTCACAAAAACGGTCAAAATGATGATTGGTACAATATTTTTTTAGTATATTTGTAATAGACACATGGATTGACGATGCTTGTTACAAGCCCTTAAGTCATGAAGTTGTCAAAACATTTGTTTCACATGTCGCTTTATTGTTTTAGCCCATTAAATGGTTTCGTGAATCTACACATGGTAGTTAGGTTGTTTGCATATTTGAAACCACAAGGGTATTCCATAAAATCTCTTCCACAATGCTTCCATACATTAATGTTGTTTTAATATCAAATTGCATGATGTTTAGCTTTTTCATTGTCATAATTGATAGAATGATGCTTACCAAATCAAACTTCGCAATTGTAGTGGGAATGTTTTTATGTAGTCAATTCTAGTTCTCTAAGTGTAACCTTTTGGCCTTGTATATGCTAACTTTTCTTCTTGCATCTTGTACTTGAATTTATAGACCCATGCATAGTTGATCTCTTTTTATCCAAAGGGTAACTTTTCAATCACCCATGTTTCATTTACCATAAATGATTTGTATTTTTCTTGTATCACGTTAAGCCATTGCTCTCTATTTGTAAAATTAATGATTTCATGAAAACCTTTTGGCTTTTCTTTTGTGTTGTTTTTATACCTAGCAACTACACATGTTTGATATTTTTGAAGTGAAATTAATCGACATATCAACATATAATTAGGTAGTTGAAGCCCCAATTCTTTAACATGTAATCACTATTGGTACTTGCTTTAGTAACTAACTTCTTATTTCATCCAAATCCCACATTTAAGGTTTGAATATTTTCTTGACCTCCCACTTGTTTGGTGGCTTGTGTATTGTTTATGGCATCCAACTAGTCCAACTACATAGCTTCATTGATAAATTATAGCATCAACAAATGTGAGATTAAATTCCATTGGGGTTGATGGTTACATTCCCATTACTATTAACAATTGTTTCAAGACCACTAGTGTTGAAATTTTAGTACATTACAACACAATATAGTACACATAATAAGAACATTCAACTTCTCAAAAACATTCTATGAACATTTTACAACAAATATAAACCCTAAGACTAAGATACTAGCCCAACAATTTGCATAACATATAAGGTGCAACTTAACTTGGTAATTTTTCTCATCTTTCTCAACTCCTAAGTACCCTAGTGCGTTGGATCTTTCATGAGGCAAATCAATCACCAAGTCTACTGACAAGAAACGTGATTCTCAAAAAGGGTGATTGTTTTGATTGTGAGCATGTCCTACATCCAAAATCAAGTTGTTACAAATTGATTGATTTATATTATTAGGGAAAAAAAAATCCTTGTTCGTATGAATGTTCTTAAATTGGTTTTCCTAGATTCTATTTATTTGTTTCCTTTTGAGCATGTTCTAAATCATACATATGTGTACATTTTTCAAGCCTATTTAAAACCTTTTGTACAAAACATCATTTTAAAAAAACATTTATTCCTTATCTAGGCCATTTAGTAAGCAAAACATTTTTTGTGAACTTAAATTTTGATTTAAAAATCATCACATGGTTTGATGAGAAGATGTGGACAAAAATGGATCAAACTAATATTTCTTCAAGAGTTTTGAGTTTCACCTAATCTTTTTACGAAGTGCTTACATAGTTGTTTCTATCCATAAAACAAATAGTTCATCATGTAATGGGTCTCATGTTTATGGTGTAAGTTTGAACCAAATGATTTTGGCATCAAAGGTTTCATACTAAAATAATGATTTATATGAACTAGAAGAATTAGATGTAATGTAATTGCTTTCATTTTATGGACCCAAGTTAAATTGGTTAAAAACAATTAGTTGGTTTTATGAGGAGTAATGTTTATTTTCCAATTTTGTGATGTAGTCAAAGTCGTGGTCTTCTTGCCGTATATGTAGGAAGAAACATAATCCTTCTCCTTGCTTGCCTAAAAAGTTTAACAATTAAAAATAACATTTGTTAATTATTTGGTGGTCTTCTTCTTGGATATGGGAGGAAATGCATCAGCTTGCTACCCAATGTTTTTTTCTTGGAGGCCTAAAGAGAACAAATCACTATTTTTTAAAAATTGAAAAAAAAGAGGTGGCCACCCAATGGTCACTTCAAGGGCCCAAAAACAAATGTTGGGTGGCCCACCTAATGCTCTTCTTTCTAGGTGTTTGAACAAATATATTTAATTTTAGTTTCTAATAATGAAAACAATTACATTGGATTTTGTTATAATATTTCACATAAGTCATAATTTTAGTACATAGACTCTTTAGACAAGTCCCCCAATACCTTAGAATCCTAGCTTGATTGATAATGTCTTAAAATTTAAAGTTGTGATTACCTTTACAAAAATTCCAAAAACACAAGTTTTTCCAAAATGTTTGTAGTAAATTTTTCACACCAAAAGAAAAAAGTTCTTTCCCTATCATATTCTTCAAACACCTGTATCAAACTATGTAAGCCCATGACCTTTAATTTCACAATAATTACATGAAATTGTGGGTTTCATACAAAATTCCAAAAATAATAAAAAAGTCTCTTTCAAATTGACTAACACATTCATTTAACACCTCAAAAAATAACAAAGTTTAATCACACACCTTTGTGTTTGGTGCTTATGGAATTGTCTCTATTACAATGCATGGCAAATTTCACACAAAAATAAACAAAATGATCATCCTCATTTTCTCACAAATAGGCACAAATGACACACAACATACTTATACACACTCACACCCACACATTCACATAAAAACACATACAATCATTTTCATTTATACACACACACAAAGTTAACTTCTCACACATAGTCATTTGAATTTATGTTTTCTTGTACCTTACGCACACACAATCACACATCACATACAACCACATTAACGCAACTATGCACACATATGATTACACAAATATGCACAAACAAATAGTTTTTTTTTCAGAAATGTTGAAATTAAAAATAAAATAAAATTTCTCAAGTAACAAAAAAATTCTGAAAGAAATTATTGAACATTCAAGAAAATTTTATTTGGTTGAAATGATTTTTCAAATTATTTATTTATTTATTTGACAAACATTTTTTGAAGCTTGCTACCAAGGTATGTTCTTTTTTTTTTAACTAATTAATTATTTAACAAACATTGGTTCAACCTGCCAAGGTATTACAATATATGATATTATTATTAGATGCAAGAATAAACTCCCCTCCCCCAAAAGGAGTATCCTAGAAAAAATCTACCTATTCAAAGTTCTTTTTTTTAAAAAATGGGGTTAATAAGTGAATGCAACTTGTAATCTTGCCTAATAAAAGGCATAGTTGACCCCAAAAAAGGCATCCTGCCCACCCCCAAAGTTTTAAAAAATTATATATGATGGTTAGTAAGAACATTCCATTTGAGCTCAATGCGGATTAAAAATAGCAATCTCCCACGGAGATATAAACCGCCGCTCACTTTGGCTGGGGGCTCTCAAGGGAAAGCGGGGGAGGGCTCCAGCCAATCACGAATTACCGGATCCAGCATCTGTGGACACCAATTATTTTATATAAGTAAGATATCTTGAAGGATTTTGATTTCTTTAACAGGATTTTTTTGAAGACTATATTTTTGCATGGTGAAATATAATTGAGTTTCCATAATTCTTCTTTTGCCTTCTTAAGATACTTTTTAATGTAAATGGCAAGGCCACAGTGTGACACACCCCTGGTTTTTTTACTTTAGAAAACTCCTTTTTTTTTTCCTTTTGCTTCTTTTTTTTTTCCCCCTCCCCTATTTCGTGAGATGGGTGGTTGGGCAATCATGCACAAGAGGACTTAGTCAAATTTGGCCACATGTCATAGACTAAATTAGACAATTTTATTTGGTACAACATTATATTTTGGCAACATACTAGAAATTATTATTGTCTAGGTCTGGCTATTTCAAGTTTTTGTTTCCTTGACATATGGTGATTTTGGGCCATTTTTTGCCCCCCAAATATCCTCAAATCCTTCTTATGAG
>Ga0116229_10009298_pt1 | contig 15031 bp, 16 predicted proteins | sample S1TSphgellanicum_3_FD_87313 | JGI IMG/M metagenome (GOLD analysis project Ga0116229, IMG submission 87313) | Host-associated microbial communities from peat moss isolated from Minnesota, USA - S1T2_Fc - Sphagnum magellanicum MG | ecosystem: Host-associated > Plants > Peat moss > Unclassified... | reverse complement strand
TGGACCTAACACAACTTGACAAACTTTTGTAAAATCATAATGTAAACTAGCATTTCCAAGGCCCACATTGGTTAGATTGACTTGTCCTGAATTGTGAAATGTTTTACGGTTACCCACATGGGGGGTGAGCTTCATCCCTACTTGTTCATTGTCGTAAGATTGAGAAAAATGAAGATCTCCGAGGACTCATCATAAGAAGCAAGCAAGGCTATGCCAAAGATGTGGGGATTCTATGGTATCCAAGTTATTAGAAGCTTGCATCTTCCAAAGCCATGAAATGCAAAGAGATCCAAAAAATCCTCCAACACCATGAGTTAGAAATTACCCAAAACTAGAATCAAGTTTGATTTCAAGAATCAGAACCAAAACACAAACCTAAATTTAATTCTTTTCAAGAATTGATCAACATTGGTATTAGCCCGAGTGAAAAATGGTGATGAATTTGAGGAATAGAATGTTCATGCAACTAAGAGGGCCCAATTTTGATTTTTGTTTGCGGGGAAGGGGGTTTGAGAACATCATGGGGAACACATTGGGAGCTTGAGGAACGTCATTGAGAACAGGGTGGGAACACTAGAATGAAAAATTCCACCCCGCACACTCCCTTCCCCCTAAAGAAAAAGGATGAACCCTCTTGGGTTCATCTTCGGCGGTCTCATTGGCCCATTCTATTCCTAAAATCAGTTGTCACCATTTTTTGCTTGAACTAAAGGAGCTTTAATACCTAAACAGATTAAAAACTGGAGATATTTATTCATCTTTGTATTAATTAGTAAGTGGGTGCACCCATAGCTTTTCTTTCCTTTTTTTTTCCCGAAGGAGCCACATTGAGTCGCCCGTCACCAATGTTTTTGGAACTTAGGGCACTCCCCAACATAGAAGCCTAGATATGCTTCCCTCCCCAAAATAAAAGCATAGTCGTGCTTCCCTTTGGCACCCCCCTTTACAATTTATATGCCATAGAACCTAGGCAGCAAGGTGCCTAATAATTTATCTTTTTGGTCAGTTACCTTCAGCAATAAAATAGTAATAAATTCGGCCTTATACCAAATAATAATGCTATTGTGCTTGAGAGCTTCATTCAGATTTTTTGCATGGCAAGCATGTATTTTTCAGAAGTTTTGACAATTCCCCAAAAAAAAAAAATCAATTAGTGCCTAACCAGCCTAGGTCTATGTTACCTGGAAGTTGAACTTTGGCCAAACAATATGGGATAAAATTGAGGTGCTATTGGGAACACCTTAGTCAACACATTTGAGTATTGGGGAACATTTTGGGAACCTGATGGGAACGGACAAAAAAACCAAAAATCCCTGCCCCAATGTGCATCCTAAGTAAACCTTCTCTTTGGCTGCATGAATTTTTTTGTTTGCAACTGTTAGTCATCACCATTTTCAACCTCGGCTAATACCCCCATTATAGACAGGTTGGCAGCACATATTTCAGTTGATGCACAACCAGAATGTAGCCCTTTCTAAACACATATCCTCAATTTTGACCCCATCTTTCATTTTTCCTGAGCGCTTACACTGCTGCTACATATATTTTCACTGCTCCTACATGTACAACTGCTATAATTACCTCGAACCTTGTGCATTAAATGCTGAGTTTCAGCATTTCATCCCCAGATTTAATTAATAAAACTTCCTTCCTTTGCGGACCTCACTCAAAGAGAGGAATAGGGGGTGAAAAGAGGCCCAAATACAGGGTGAAGACCGGATGACTTTAAGGAAAACTCTAATATGTTGTAAGTTGGTATACCAAAATAAGAAGTGACTAATCAAATTTTAGAGAGTCTCATTGATAAAAAGTGAATGCATTTTATTGGGGACTTTATGGAAGACACATTGATGGTTTTTCTTTTCTTTTTTTTTTTTGAGTTCGTCAAGTCTTTTTTAATATAAGTCAGATGCATTTGAAAAAATAGTAAATTAAGTGGGATTAGAAATTGAAACTTATATTATAATATGCTTAACTTTGAGAATTTTATTGAAAAACTATCAATATTCAATTCGAAGTGGACTTTGCCATGGAAGGTACATTTAAAATCATACTCCAAATATTTATGATTATAAACTTTTTGCTTCTAGCCAAGGTGAAAAACATGGTTATAACTTTGGGTCACCACAAATTGAGATATCGTAACACTTGAAATTAAAAATCAAGGAAAAAAAATTAAGTTAAAATAAAAAGTTGATAACTTTCAAATTTGTAAAGTCTATTTTAATATCTATTTTTTTTAAAAAAATTAATGTTGAGGATATGTGTTTAGAAAGGCTAAATTAGGGTGGTATGAATTTGAACATAAAAAAAAATGTTAATTTCAAAATCATTTAAATATTTTTATTTGAAACCTAGTTTCACTGAGCTCAAAAAGCAATAGGTATGGACTTTCAATTGCCTTTTTGTCCACCTTAGTGTGCTTTTGTTGTAAAATGAACTCCTTATCACTTACCAATGTGAGTGACCATTCAAACCTAGTGATGATGAAATCATAGATCAATTTAGTAATGATAGTTATAATATTGGTCCTCAAAAGTCTAGCTTCCACCCATTTGATAGCATAAAAGGTAGTACCAAAATATACTTTTTCTCGTAGGGTGCATCTCCCTACATATTAATAAGCCTTATGAAATCTAATCCCCATTTGACAAAGGGTTTTGTAAGAAAAGTGGTGACCAATTTTTCCATTCTTGTTGCAATGAGATCTCCAATTTCAACAATCATTCCAAGCTTGGAAATATTTGTAAGTATATTTCTATGAAGTTGGCTACCAATTAGCATTCCAAAAAAAATGATAAATGATTTCCATCCAAAAATGTCTTCTTCATGTGCATTTGTGTGTTTCCCATAAGACCACTTAACCTTGCTTTGGTTATATGTGTCTCTTCATAATTTGATCATGGCCTTACCAATAGAGTTGTCCTTCAATCACCACAAATGGTAATGCCTTCAAAACTAGCTCTTTTTGTTTGGTAGTGACATGCATAAGAAAGTCTCTAATAGTGATGTAATCTTGAACCTCTTGTAATTAGAATGGTTGCAAAGAGAAAAAAGTTGCATCTGTTGTCTAATATGGGACTCTTGGGACTTTGATAATCAAGAAAGAACGTCTACTATCAAATGAGATCATCCAGGCTTGTAGACTACTAGAAAGTTGTACTTTAGATTAATAGTAGCCATCTTGCAATTCAACTAGAATTTTAAGGTTTACAAATAAAGTATACTTGAAATGCCATGTGGTCTATGAAAAAACAAACTTGTTTTCTCAACAAATAATGCCAAATTATATGTAAAACATACATTGTTCCCAACACCTCCCATTTGGTAGTGGTGCAATTGAATTTGACATTATTGATAAATTGTGGAACTTAGTTTGATGGGTCCATCACATTTGCCTACAACATTTTGCACCAACATTGCTCCCACTATCAAATTCAAAGCATTAGTATGGATGTGAAATTCCAAGTCCCAATGTGGTTAATCAAAATCAAGGCAACAATGTACCATGATTTTGATTCTCCCATGCATTCCTACATTTGATGATCCATTCAAATGCCTTATATTTTCCTCATGAGCTCTGCCAATTGGTGTCCCGATGAAGGTGAATTTTTTAATGAAGCGTTCGTAGAATTCAGTCATGCCATTGAAAATTTGAATGTCCCATGGATTCTCCGGTGGTAGCTAGAGAAATTTCAATGTACAGCTGACAAAGAGAAGTCATATTGAGGGGTACATTGGGTACAGTTTTCTCCCTTGAGCCAAAGTGAAAGTGCCAATATAGAAAACTTCCAGGGATCCCTAAAACCCTAAAGCCTTCTGAAACCTTGGGAACTACTGTTGTTGTCAATTGGAGAAATTGATTTGGAGGTTGTTTCTATGTCAGATGGTACTAACATCCAAGCTCTTGAGCAATTTGCAGGCCACCCATTTCAAAATTGGATGTTCAGAACACTTATCCAAATGATTGTTGTGTTCCAACATACCTGCCCTCTTCAAGCGCAACTATGTTGGCACATGTATTCAGCAGCCCCACAAAAGTAACAGAGCCTGGCCATGCACCTTTGTGTCAAAGTTGCCTTCTGCCCTCACCCATGTTTCACATGTCCTGATATCATGGTGGTCCAAGTCACCACACTTGAAGATGGCATCTTGTTGAACACTCTTGAAGCCCCCTCAATGTTCCCACATTTTTTGCATACATGTCAACCAAGCTATTCCCCACAAAAACATTGGACCCACAACCACTTTGAATGAGCTGTTCCTGAACAAGCCTGCTGTCTTCAAGTGCTCATAAACCAGCACATGCATTAATCACCTGAACAAAAGAAAATTCATCAGGAATCATTCCTTCTTGTCACATTTGTTGGAAAAGCTGCATCACCTTCTCAGGTTGCCCATCCTTCACATATTTTGTAAGCATCTGATTCCATGCAAGAATATTCAATTCCACCGTGCCTGATGCCATTGCAGCCATCTCTGCTTCTGCCCATGCCAGGTTTTGAGCCAGAGTGCTTCCTATGTCTTCTAATGTTTGAAATCCAGATACCTTTCATTTGTCTACAGCCAGAAATCCAGATCAAGCTCACCAGCCATGTATTCTCCACATCCCACGCATAAATGGCACCAAAAGAACAGAGAGAACCACACTGACCTTCTCCATCAGCATATTGCATTGACCTACCTTCTCCAGCCTACTACTACTATCCCACCAGTGCCAAGTTTAGACCAGGGAAGGATAGCAACCAAGAGAGAGGTTAGGAAAAAAACACTGCCTTGAAAGGCAACAGTGGCAACAGACCTCAATGCTACAAATGGCAGAGGCATGAAACCAAAACTCCAGGGAGGTTGAACCTTGGCCACCTTTTCAGTGGCACCACATCTGTTATCTTGAATCAAAATGTCTTTCTTGCTCAGACAGATGCACGTCACTCACTTCTTCAGTTGGAACATGCCCCAAGAGAAAATTACACTACATTCCCTTATCCACTTCTAACAGTAACAAATACTCTCAAGTCTCTTTCCTCTTGATAAATTTATATTATAACATATAATGAACATACAACTTCCTGACATCAAATGCTGGATTTTTCCTGAGTACTGAGAAAATCCACTTGTAATTTTCCACACATATCAAGGCCACTACATCAAGTTCAACTGATCACTACACATATACTTACAAACACTACCCATCTTGCCAGTTTCACAACACAATCCTCTCAATGTTCCCAATTTTTCTGTGCTGAAAAACCACACTCAGAATTGACAAACAATCAGCATAACAACCTCTGAAAACACTCCTCCCACAAATTTTGCATCTGCACTTATTCTTCAACTAGCTCTTCATCTTCACAACATGGCAAAACTAAACTTGGAATGAAGATCATGAACTACAACACAGTTACAAATCAGAACGCAGCAGAAGTCCTTTTTTGGCAAACATGTTTATGCCAAACCACATAAGAAATTCCTGCAATAATTCTACTACCACTCCATGGATACAACCAGAGCATCACTATAATCCAATAAAAACAAAAAAAACTTACACACAAGCCCACTATCCTTCTTACAGTGAGGAATTCCTCCTCATTACCATCTCCCTCCTGCAGCTTGGGTCCGTCTCACTGCCTTCAAACAGCAATATGCATGCACCCATTGGACCACCATTGATGCCCTTGTCAGGAAAACAAACAACATCAATGAGCAGATAGTTGCAGCTTCATCACCACAGTCACACCATAACACACAAAATTCATCATCACTGCAACTCTGCCCCAAAAAAAAAAAACTCCATCACTGCTGAGCACATCAGCGACACAAGCACAGATGAAGCTCTGCTCACATGCCTTCACCTGTTGTTTTCCAGAAAAACAACACAACTTCAACAAGCACCAATTCACACAGACTCCACTTCGCAAAGAACATTCTTCACCCCATAACTTTTGTGCAAAGTGGAGTATTTTACATCAAAAGAGTTCTTCTGAAATGGTCCATTCGTCAAGTGCAACAGAAAATTGACAACTCCATATCAGTAATTGTGGCAATCTTCACAAACCCGCATATTTTTTATTATTTGGAGGGGAGTACTAGGAGCTGTGTTGATGAGCCCCAATGCAATAGCCAGTTTCTTGCTATGGTGATGGAAATGAAACACCTTTTCTTCTTTGTCTTCTTCTTCTTCCACATCGTCCTGAACAAATTTAGTACAAGGCATGTGCCCATCATCATGCATGAGCCCTGACAATCTCTGCCATTCTGCAAAGATTTCAATCATCGGAGGGTGGTCTTGATCATCTACTACAAACCTTTGCACCTCATTCTTCAATTCAATCGAGGTGCAACCCGGCTGTTTCTTCGCACCATTTTCCTTTCTCAGCAGTTCAACATTCTCACAGAGATGCCTGTTGGCAGCAGCAGCATAGCACATAACAAGCAGCATATGTCAGGCCCCATTTCAAGAATTCGTTTGGCAACACATTCTGCCATCTCAACATTACCATGATTTCTGCAAGTGTCAAGCAAAGCCATCCATGCAGTCTGATGCAGTTTTACAGGGCATTGCCATGACATATTCTTTGCCTCCTGTAGATGGTCAGGGTTTAGGGCCAAGAAGGTCAACCATGCAGGTGTGATGTTCCAATTTTGCAGATATCATGCAAACTGTGGTCATGGATGCACAACAGCACATACCTTCTTCATCCATCAAAACCGCATGGCTACAAGCTGACAGAGGACAAATAAAAGTGATATCATTTGGCTATAACCTTCTTCACACACCTGTTCAAAATGTTTAAGAGCTTCCTCACCATGACCATGCATCACACATCCTCCAAGTATGGGTGTCCAAGTAACCACATCTCAAGATGGCATCTTGTTGAACACACTCCAAGCATCCTCCATGCTCCCACACTTTGCACACATGTCCACCAAGCTACTCCCCACAAAGACAGCAGACTCCAATCCACTTTGACTGATCTGCCGATAAACACACCTGCCCCCTTCAACCACAACCATGCATTCAGCACCCCCACAAAAGGAACAGAGTTTGGTTACACACCCTCCTGTTGCATTTGTCAAAATAGTTCCAGTGCCTTCTGCCCTTGCCTGGATTGCACATGTCCCAATATGATGGCTGTCCATGTAACCACATCTTGAGAATATGGCATCTTGTTGAACACTCTTGAAGCATCCTCAATGCTCCCAGATTTTGCATACATGTCAACCAAGCTACTCCCCACAAAGACATCAGACTCACAACCACTTTGAATAATAAGCTGTTCATGAACAAGCCTGCCACCTCCCAGTGTTCCTAAACCAGAACATGCCTTAATCACCTGAACAAAAGTGAATTTGTCAGGAATCATTCCTTCTTGTCACTTTGTTGGAAAAGCTCCATCGCCTTCTCAGGTTGCTCATCCTTCACATATTTTGTAAGCATCTGATTCCATGCAAAAGCCTTCAATTCCACTGTGCCAGGTGCCATTGCAGCCATCTCTGCTTCCACACATGGTGGGTTTTGTCAGTCCTCGAGCCACAGTGCTGCTTCCCATGTCTTCTTCTAGTGTTTGAAATCTGGATACCTTTCAGTTGCCTACAACCAGAAATCCGGATCGAGCTCATCAGCCATGTATTCTCCACATCCCAGCCATAAATGGGTTTAGGGTTTAGGGTTAAACCACACTGACCTTCGTCAAGTATCCCAATGAAAAGTTTCATCCAACGACAACATCCAATGCAAATTAATTTAAAATTTTAATTCTCACCTACCATTTTCACTCTAGTTGAACTTCTAATGAACAATTTCATCCTTTTATCTAAGACATTTTAGCACATAACTTTAATGTGTTCATATTGTTTGGTATGGGAATTGTGTTTTGCAAATTCCCAATTCATATGCCACAAGATTGTTGAAATATGAAGGGAAAGTTGTAAAATATTTAAAGAATAATTGAGTTTAAGATATGGCCACACTTTATGTTCAAAGCTTGCAATTAACATCATTTTAACAGTAACAAAGTGACAAGAATCATAGTATCAAAATTTCTAACATTGTTAAGATGTCCACACATGAACCTCCTAAACATTGTTTTAAGATGTCCACACATGATGTTAATTAATAACTAGCATTGAGTTTTTTTTTTTAAAGTTTGCAATTTAGTTCAAATTTACAAAGATAATTTTTTTCCCTTTTTTTGAAAGAGAAAAACATAAATATAAATAAATATAAATGCATGTTAAACATTGAATTAATTTATCATTTTTTGATACTTTAATTAACATTCATGTTTGATTTTGAAATCTATGTTTTTCAAAGTTTTAATGTTAATGAACAATGGTTACTAATATCAATTTAATATCGACATCATGTCATATGCCACCTAAGATCTAATATTAGTTAACACTTTAAGTAAGGACTAGTGGTTAATTTGACCAACCCTAACAGTAGTCTAACATAGACTTAAAATAAGTATGGTCATAATTTAAAGATCACATAGCTTGATTTGGACATCTATGCATGTAGATATATGAATATTTTGAAATTAATACGTGCAAAACAATAAACTAAGGAGCTTACTAAGAGAAAGCACATTTATCATTTATTAAGCTAATTTATGAAAAAATGCAAAACATTGTCATTTGGAATCCATACGATATACTATATATCACAATCACTTATAAATAATGTATAGAGGGAGAATTAACACATGGATTGAACCATGAAACTAGATTTTTTGGTAGATCTAAAATTGATAATGTGGAAAACAAGTTTTGAATGTTTAAAAATGATTGAATATGACATTAAATGTTTCTTGTTTTCAATTTTGGACCATTTAATCCACATATGAAGTTCAAAACTTTTTCACAAACATCATGGATGATTAATATGGATCATGTGTAGGAGCATGTTAATAATTGCATGATTAGCATTTGGTTTTGAGTGTAAATGCAAGGTATGATCCATACCATATTTTTAATAGTATTATGGCCAAGCCATTATTACTAGTTTATTAACATTGTTAACTTGCATGAACTTTAATTTCAAAACATGTAGTTTAGATTGGGGGGTTTCAAAGAATTAGATGTTTTGCATCAATCCAGGAGAATAATGAGGTTTCATATAAATTTTGTTAAAAGTAAAAAATTAAGTTGTACATAAATTTTTATTCCTCCCATATCATCTTTGATCTTTCATATCAACAACATGATTATGAACACAAAAAATGGCAATGATAATACACCCCAATTATTTACAAAAATGAAACCTAAGAGTTCCCAATGCATGTCACTTAGGATGACCTTCATGTTTGAACAGCTTTAGAAACAAAATCTTCATGTATGTTTAAAACTGTAATTAGTTTTTTTGCTTTCATGTTGTCGTATATGAAAAATGTTAGATTGTAAGTTTTTGCAAGTGGTTTACATTATGATGAATGCAAGATGCAACTTTTGAGGAAGGCAAACAACACATTCAAAGTGGGTAGTTTAACTTATGTACATATATTGATAGTTTTAAAAATCTGAAAAAATGACTAAAGCATCTCAATATTTTCGCAATGGAGCTTGGGGTTGCTTAAATTTTCAAGTCAACAATTTAAAATGAATAATAATAAAAAATGGGTTGATAATTTTGACATTACTAAACAACATAGTCAAATATCTTGCAACTATGGACATTATTGGTTATTGACTAATGCATAATATCATTTGCTAATAGAAAACAACTATAAGTGGTCAAATTTCAATCAAATTCACAAGTAGTCATATGTCAAAAGTTGACAAAGCATAAGATTGCTTGTTGTGGTTGTAACGCATATTTTAACACCCTTGTACCCAATAGAATGGGCTTTCAAACTAACTTGAAAGTTTTAATAACATATCTTCTATATTTGGAAGATAACAAAAACAAAGTCTTTGGACTTTGTGTTCCAAAAGTAATACCCTAATTGTGAATGTCTCCATTTATGAAATACCACAATTGAATCTTAAAATACAAATTTTTACCTTTCAAAATATAGTTTTTTGGACTAGATATCGATATCGATATTGAAACAAAATATGACCCACATTATAATATAAATTGTTATTATTTACATCAAGCCTTACATGATCATAGAAGAATTTTTGAAGGCTACACAATTCTTTCATTTGCATTATCATACACATTCTCATTTTGTTGTCTTTGATGTAATCATCTTTAATCCCTTCACCTCTAAATATGTAAAACCATAGTAAAATCTCCCTATGACATTCATTGCACAATTAATGGTTAACCATTCTCGAGACTTTAAAATGATCTTATATGATTTATGTAATCCTTTTTTTTGTTAGAACTTTGGCCTTTGATTGTTACCCTATTTGAATTCAAGTTTCATTGGAATTCCATATATGATCTACACTATGTTATTGTTGGGCATATAATGCTTGAAGATTTTAGTAGAATAAGTTACATGAATTGTTGGTTAAACCTTGTGCCATGTTGATTTTTAGTCCTTCTATAAAACATAAAGTCAATTGTAGATGCCTACAATAATAACACCATGAATTTGGAAGCAAACCATTTTGAAATTGGATGGGTAAGGTTTGAATCAATTCTACCACCTTCCATTTGAGATGTTGCATTGCTATAGAAAGTCCACACTTTTGCACACTCAAAATCCCTATAACAATAATGTCATCCCATTTTTCTATTAATACACCCAATGGGACAACTTTTTTGCCTATGGTCTTTCCATTTTAAAATGCAAAATAATTAGGGTTTTAACCCTTTAATGCGCTATTTTACCCATTTGAATGTTAAAGTTTGTACCTATCACCAAAAATTAAATATCACACTATAAATTCCATGATTTTAGATATACCATGCAACACGCCCTAAACCAAAAAAACTAAAGCTTGACCGACCCCTTATGGATTTTTCAAAATTGCAAACTTTTATGTGCATTCAATTGTGACATTCATAAGCCCATGACTAAACATGGCCTTTACATAAAGAACATGTAAAATTATGTAAATTTGCCATAAACTACACCCTTCACCAAACACTTATCTTTAAATGCATGGGGAATATCCATACAATGAGACACAAAGGGTCCATGGACCTTCCATTCGTGGGAGGAAAAGGCCTATTTGATAATGGTTGTTTTTTTGGTGACGTGGTGACATGGATGGAAGATGCTTCATGTGCACAACCCCATATATGTACATTAAATTTGTTGCAAGTTAGATGCAGGGGAGAAATAAAACAACATTTACAAAATTTGCAGCAATTCCAAAGCAAGTTTGAAGTTGAGAAACAAAGTTCATGGAACGAAGTAAAAACAAAAACATTTTTCATTGATTTTGACCATAGACGTCTAAGGCTTGGGAAATCAAAGGTGATGGTTCAATGGTTCCTCACAGCCAATTATAACAAAACTAGGATTTGTTTTTTAAATTTGTCCTTTCATTAATTAAAATGAAGTCAAGAATGAAAGCACATTATGGGGGGGCCACTTTGGGCATTTTCATGACATGTATATAAAGTATATTTTTACAAAATGTATTGCATTGTATTTGGGTTTCACTTTTAATGTTTTGGCTTGATATTTTGATTTTCACGAAGTTAATGATATTTAATATTATTTGAAAAGAAAATTTAAAAATTTAAAGTTAAAATTCAAGAAATAATGAGTATATTCATGGTATATATAATATAATAAAGCCTATTTTTGTTTTTGGATTGCACTAGGTTTGGGTTTGAATTAGTCAATCAAAAATTGTTCGAAATAAAATTTTAAAAAATGAGCCACCTCACATATCTTGTCATCTTCCATTTGAAAGGGATAGTTTATCAAAATGTTAAATTACCACATATTTATGGTCATTGCCCCCAAAAACACCCATTTGTGATATTATAATTATCAAAATCTTCAAATGGTTCACAAATTTATTCCAATCATATGGAATCACAATGTTTAATACATATTACAAATTTTATAAAGACTAAAAATCATTTCAATCATTTTTTAAGTATATTTTCATTTTTTAGTACACAAATATGTACATTTTTTTTAGCATAGATATATTTCAAAATTGCACAATACATGTTGGAAAAAAGATTTTTTTTTACGATTGAATTTTTTGTGTTATAATCTACTATATTATGTTAAAAGAATGGAAAAATATGCTTTAACATTACCATGGTGAAGTTCAAACATGGACACCCTTAAAAATAATACAATCTGACAACATTTTTGGCCCCCCCTGTAATCTACTTTCACCTTCAACATTCATATGATTTTGAGGTGGGTGGTTTTAAATGGTACGACCCAAGTAAGCCTTCACCAAAATGGTTGTGGGAAATCCATTTGGAAAATATGGTAAAAAATTTAAACATTCTCAAACATCACAAAAACTAATTTTTGCTTAATGTCCCTTTAATGACGAACAACAATGATTTTTGAAAGGTTGCAACAATTTAAAATAAGTCATGAAATCAAAGAAGACTTAAGTTCACCTTGCATGTGTCCATAATATAACACAATGAACACTTACAATTATAATTTGACCTTGTGTGTAATACTAAAAAACACCCCACACATGATCATAGTCTAAATAACAAAAAGGAAATTGTCTTACATTGAACTTGTAGCAATTTGAAAATGTTGATCCCAAAATGGGTAGTCAACAATTAGAAAAGCCAAGAAATTTTGAGAACTCACACGTCCTAACCTATTTTTCAATTGGCATTGTGAGTAAAAGCCAATGACACATATGCAAGAAATTAAGATCCTTGCATGGTATGAACATCATGGAAACATCCCTTCACAAAATACAAATCCCTCTTGATTTCCTACAATTGTAATTTAATTGTCAGCATGTGATATCAAACGACCAATGGCCAAGTTTTTGTAAAAGCTTGTTTACCCATCATTCACAAAATTCCATGCAACATGTGTAAATGTATTTGTATCCATTTGAAATTTTTTAATGGCTACCACCAATGGTTTATAAGGATGATGAATGTCAATATCGAAGTCTAATGTTGACATGCTCCCAAGTTCCTAGTTAGACCTAGGTGGGTCTAAGTTATTCAAACATTGGAATTGTGAGGAACTTGGGGCACACTCCTAGCTCTCAACATTAAAAGGGGTAGAGGGGCGTGCTGAAGCTTCGAGATGGGACTAGGAAGAGTGACAAGCTTTAGTTACTTATTTGAACTTGCATCAAACCAACCAACAAGTTGGTTAGTTCACTTTCTGGAACACCTTTAGTGCTAGGACAATCCATGGGCAACTTTGGACTCACAAGACTCACGACGGCTTGGACTCGGGGGAAGCCACCACCTTCCCCCATATTGTATCCTTTGCGGCTTTCCACGACATCCACATCCGAATGGCTTCTTGTCCCGGGACTCCCAAAGAGGAGTCCTGAAACTATCTCGGTTTAGACTCCTAGGACTTTGCGAGGTCATAACTTTTTGCTCAGACCTCCGATTGGGATGAGGTCTAAAAAAAAATTGTAGCTCTCCTTGAGAGCTTTTCAACGGTGTATCGCACTTTACCTACACGCACCAAGGTCAAGTCAATTCCTGACTTTTAGTGGTCAGGAGTCAAACTGCCAGTTTGACTCCCGGGCCCTTCTTTTTGCCATAACGTGTGCTACAGATGTTCAAATGGTCCATGCGAGCCCATTTTCAACATCTACACTTCGATAAATTTTCAATGATATAAAGAACATCCCAATGCGAGGTGTTTTGACCCCGATAATTGAACTCTGAAATTTCAAGAGTCCCAAAAGACTCCCAAGTCCCCATTTTGGGAATGTGAGTTTCATCCTCACACTCATTCAAAATAAAGTTGTGACAAATGTGATGAACGTTAAACTTTTTCCCAATAGCACCTTCTCCTTTTCTATTTCATAAACATTTTGAAAATCTACACACATCATAATCATCATCAACACCCAGAATTACAATAAACCCTAGTAATAAAAAAATGCAAACCATATATTCAAACCTTATGCTTGGCCATAGCCTTCCAAAATCCCTAATTAACCATTGGCCATTATGTTCAATGATGTTTTGTTTCTAACAAGAAAAAATGTACACCATGTTCAAAAAATTTGTCATGACAATGCATGCTTATATTGATTCTATTCCTTACTTATGGTTATATGAGACAAGAATGCAACAAAAGCCACAAATGTTGCAAATAGAAATAAATTAATGGTTGCTTCATATTGTGGCTTCACAAGATGTAAGCTCTAATTGTACATGCTATGTCTATTGTAGCAACAACTCCTCTTGTCCCTAGGATAGGGTGACATTTTCAAACCAATGAGGTTACTAAATTTGGTAGTTTGATTTTTTTTTAAAAATTTTTTTTCAATGAATTAATGGTCAAAATTTGTAATTACTATTTATAAACAAGGTTCCAACAAATCTTTTTTCTTTCCTACCCCTTCCCCCCAATTCAGGTCTTAAAATCTCATCTGAGATTTCAAATAAAGCATAAAGAATATTTTCAAAACTTTAAACCTGCCAATTCCAAGGCTGGGTTCAATTTTTTAGATTGGTGATTCCTTGGTTGATAATTTTAAACTTTATGAGACCTATTGGTTTTGATGCGACCATGCAAAACTTTATTTATAAACACACCATAGGTTTGGAAAATGTACAAAGGAATAAGGAAAAAGGGAGAATTCATAGGATGTCAAGTTAGCTGAAACTAGATGTCAAAATCTCTCCCATGTCAAACGCCAATTTCAAGTTTTAGATGGTTCCAAGTTCTTGAGTTTTTGAAAAATCATTGAATTTGCATTAAAATTCCTTAGCTTTTGCACTAGTGTGAATTGTGACCATATGAAGAAGGTGGGTGTCACTAGTCCTTGGGATTCTTAGTCAAGAATGATCTTAAATCTAACACCCAACTCGCTATCCTCATTTGTAATTGCTCTCAATGATTTCAACTTTGAGGGGGGGGGGGGGGGTTTCTTGGGGCTCTTTTTTTTTTAATTAAAAATTAAGTTTGTTTCTTTCTACATTTTTTTT
>Ga0116229_10009297_pt1 | contig 15032 bp, 15 predicted proteins | sample S1TSphgellanicum_3_FD_87313 | JGI IMG/M metagenome (GOLD analysis project Ga0116229, IMG submission 87313) | Host-associated microbial communities from peat moss isolated from Minnesota, USA - S1T2_Fc - Sphagnum magellanicum MG | ecosystem: Host-associated > Plants > Peat moss > Unclassified... | reverse complement strand
CAACGTTGAGGTCTACAACAATATTCGTGCAGTCAAGTATCTATTCAAGTATGTATATAAAGGACATGATCGTGCGACTGTTGAGACCTTGCGCCAAAGCGACAATGCCACCGAAGGAAATGTGGTCGATACTGATGAAATTAAAAAATATCTCGACTGTCGCTATGTATCTACATCGGAAGCAATGTGGTGCATCTTCAAGTTTGATATGCATGAACGGTTTCCTACCGTTGAGCGTCTGTAATACCATTTGCCCAATCAACAAATAGTGTTGTTTCGCAATGACGATGATGTGCAGGAAGTGGCAACACGGTCAGCCATTTCCAGAACGGTGTTGATAGAATGGTTCAAAACAAACCAAGAATCAGAAGTTGCACAAAGCCTTACGTTTTATCAATTCCCTCAGCAATGGGTGTGGAATTGGAAGTTGAAGCGATGGACACTGCGCAAAAGAGGTTTTGCCATTGGTTGCATGTATTATGCACACCCGACATCGGGTGAACATTACTATTTACGAATGCTGCTGAACTGCGTCAAAGGTGCCACATCCTACGAACATTTGCAGACAGTGGATGGCAAAGTGCACGACACATTCAAAGATGCATGCATTGCGATGGGTTTGCTTGCAAACGACAATGAATGGGATCAAGCCTGGGAAAAAGCCGGTGTTTGGGCCTCAGGACGACAGCTACGTGACATGTTTGCCTCCATGTTGATGTTTTGTGAAGTCATGAATCCCAGATAGCTATGGGATGCACATTGGGAGTCTTTGAGTGATGACATTGAAGCAATGACATGCTACAAGCGTGCTGATCCAACTGTTACCCTTCCTGAAGATGCGTTAAAGGATAGTGCATTGTATGAGATCGATTAGGTTTTCATGCGCAATGGACACCGCCTGGAAGATTTTCCAACGCTTCCCAAATCTAATTACATCCCTTCTGTTCATGGAGGAAACTAATTGGTCCAAAAAGAATTGGCTTATGATCAACATTCATTGACCACAGATGCAGACAATGCAGAAGATAGGCTCAATGATGATCAACGCAACGCATACGAAACTATTTTGAATGTCGTGACAAACAAAGAGGGCAAATTATTCTTTGTGTATGGCAATGGTGGAACCAGTAAAACATTTGTTTGGACAACACTTCTGTCTCGTCTACGAGGGCAAGGCAAAATCGTGCTTGCAGTTGCCTCATCAGGAATTGCATCTTTGTTGCTTCCGGGCGGCAGAATCGCCCATTCAAGATTCAACATTCCGATTGATCTGCACGATGAGTCAACTTGCAACATCACAAAACAGATGAAAGTGGTTGAGTTGGTGCATAAAGCTGATCTGATCATTTGGGATGAGGCACCGATGATGCATCGTCGAGCTTTCGAAGTTGTTGATCGCACCTTGCGTGATTTGATGCAATTGGATGACGCACAGGCAACCGAGAAAATCTTCGATGGGAAAACCGTGGTCCTTGGTGGAGCTTTTGCATTGGTGGAGAGAATTGGCACATCCAGTCAATACGAAGGAAGACAGAGTTGGATGTCCTTTAATAACCTGTTGATCTCAGACGCAGCCACGTTGGGTCCCAACGAGAAACCTCACACATCTTGCTGCAGCCATGGCGACGATCAAGGGCCAATCCAGCAACAGCTTTGTCATCACAATAGAGTTAAGGTTCTGCCTCGCGCAACTATAAGAGAGAGAGGACCTCCTCTATCGATCTACAATGTTCTTAGTTTCGTCATTAGCTATATGCAATCTCTCTCAATATAGTTATGTAATTTCTCCTTCTGGAAGTCAGCTTGTAGTCTGTCAGCTCATGCAAATCCTTTTTCAAGTTTTGTTTTGCTGGGTCTCTCCAGAATTTTTGTATGTTAATTTGTCCTTCTCAAAGTACCCATTAGGCTTGAGAGTTGGAGGTCATTGTAGAACCAAGTGTCGCTGTTCATGCGCAGTGTTATTTAAGGAGGTATATGTGTTATTTGGAGCTGGTACAAATGTTGCGGACATCAAAAGCTGTCATCGGAATGTCGCCGAAGAAGGAATCCAAGAACACTTGTGTGAAAGAGACTAAAGAGGAGCAGGGGCCAATGTCTGAGGATGCACAGATGCGTCTGAAGACGGGAGCTACTAAGGGAGAAGTCACCAAGAGCGACGGATCCAAGCCGGAACCGTCTGAGGAGGACATCAAGTCACACCCTTGCTATATTTAGCTACTGTCCGTAGCCACTGTCCGTCTGGAGTCAGGGGAAGGAACTTTCTTCCTTTACAACTGTAAACAAGAGGGGGCACATACCATATTGAGAAACAAAAGCCCAGATTCTGGGTGGGTCGGTGCAGGATGGTGGTGTTGGAAGAACTAAAAGCTCGGTATGAACCAAGCTCGTGTATTTTGGACACTATTTATTAAAGTGAAAAATCGTGGCCGGGAGTGCAATCCACAGCTTTTTTTTAAAAAGAAAAAAGTGGGATACCCCATTTTCCCCAGTATCCTTAATAAATTTCAATAATGGAAATGGTAGAAACATATTATTATTTTCAATATTTAGCCTGATGGGGTTGTGTGTAAGCCTGAATTTTTTTTTTAATTTTTTTTTTGCAGGCCAATGGGATTGGTGGATTTGGTGGTGGTCTAAATTTGTTTTCTTAATTATCTTAAGCAAATTAAGTCAAAGTGTAAGATCGTAATACATAGCCTGGTTAGGCACTAATTGATTTTTGGATTTTGCCAAAAATTCTGAAAAAATTTAGGTACGTGTCATGCCCAAAATCTCAAAGACACTCTCACACACACTTAGGTGCCTAATTGTAAAATATTATTATTTTTACTATCAAAAGAAAGTAAGTGACAACACAAAATAAATATTATTATTAGGCACCTTGCCCCCCCCAGGTACTACTACTACTATGATAGCTATTTAAAGCCAAGGTTCGAACACATTACTTGTGCACTTTGTTAAATATAAAAGAATGGCCGGGTCCCATAAAATAGAATTCGAGGATTCAAAGAAATTCAGGATTCTTTTTTCACTTTTTATTTTTCTTGAAAAAACAATTTCAACATTTTTTTCAAGAAAATTTCAAGAGAGGAGCGTTTGGGTGGGGGGGGTGGCGTTATGTGCCGGTACTCGGTCAGACTCCACTGGTTCGTCCGGTCGTCTCGCAGGTTCTGCCTTTCTTTGTTCCCACAGCTATTTGTTCTTTTGTTCCTTTCTTTGTTCGCGTGCGTTCTTCTTCGTCCTCTTCCTCGATTCTCCTCCCCCTGCCACTTCGCGCCCCCAATTCTCCAAGCTCGCATCGCCCGACTTCCGAGTTTTGAGGCTCTTTAGATGCGCATTGAAGTTGCGCATCCTGCCATGTAAAATTAGAAACGGTTTGATATCTTATACCGAGCTATTACTTTGCACCAAGGAGGATGGGTTGCAGTCGAAGCGGCCGCGGCCCAGGGATCATGACGTCGTCTTTTGTTGTGTGCTTCTTGCTCTTACAATTTTTGTCGTCGTCTTCGTCTCTGCCGTTTCATTTCGCAATTGAAAATGAGAATAGTCCCAATTTTTCCAGTGATGGTGAAATTGATGGAGCTTCTTCAAATTCCATGATGAATTCCTTGAGGGGGACAGGATCTCTCAGGGCTGTCGCCAAGAATTGGAGAGTACGTAGCGACGTAACAAGTTCTGATGCTGCTGCTGCACAAGGAGAACATCAAGAGGCCGAGCACTCGGATACAACTGGTGGTGCAGCGGTTGTGCACCGTCTTTGGAGTTTCGAACCTGCAAGCTGCTGGAAAACGGTACTGCAGACCTCAAGCTTGATCAAGGAGAGATTGAATGAGAAGATTTTCTTCTTGGAGAGACTCTTCCACCGCGTTGCTTCCTTCTTTTCCAACTTCTTCTTTGGTCACGAGTCGAAGCGCCACCTGCAGGTCGAGCTTCTTCATGCAGAGCAGTCGCAGAAGAAGGAGAAGAAGCAGCAGCAGCACGCGGCGGTGGTGCATGATGATTTCATGATCAAGCACCTGCAGCAGGACGGCCGCATAATATCTCATGATCATCACGTTCCTGCAGGTCCTGCATGCACTACACTGCGACAGAAGCTAGCTTCTATTGTGACCAAGATCGTCTTGGAGGGAATGATGGAGTCTACTCATAAGACACAAAGCATTCATGCCTTGAAGAAGAATCTCAAATACATGGTGGGGGATTTGATGGAGATGGAAATCGTGAAGCAACTGTGCGACGCTCCTCAGGCCGGTTCAGATTCAATGTCTTCTTCTTCTTTTTCTTCACCTTGTGAACAGAAATTTGTGAGTAGTACTACCAGTTCCTGTTGCAGCAATAGGATGTCTCAAGTCTTCTTCTACATGATATTCTTCCCACGCCATGCATGCATCTGTTTGATTCTTCTTTCAATTCTGCAGGCAAAGATAGAGAACATAATACTGTCTAGAGAGGTGTGGAGATTTCCATCATCATGATCATCCATGCTATTTGTGGTGCTGTTGCCTGCAAGTGCAGTGTGATGTTTTTCTGAGTGATCCAAAGATTGGCATCCTGATGGCATTCTCAGCACTGAAGATCAACCCTGTGAAAGCGGCTATGGATCCACAGGCAGTTGTCAACAGCTTACGAACTCCACCATCTCCACTGCATTACCACAACTATTTCCACAAACGTCGGGTTCCATCGCAAGCTGACAGGAAATGGCTCTTCAAACTTGCACAGGTGCGTCGTGCGAATTAGGTTTTTTCCCAATGGACATAGAGCTGTCAGGCCTTCCTGCAGAAGGCCGAAAGCAGTTTTGTTTCCAGACAGGTCTGTAGAAAATTTGTTGAATATTAGTAGTCGAGTGCATAGTGTCTGGATGTTTTGAGCTGATTGTCGGGTTTACTGCCTTGGATCATCAATTACAGACCAAGAAGCAGCTGAGCCACATTATCATACAAGGGGTGGAAAGACTCATAACAAAACAGAATATTGTCGAGGCTCAGAAACATGCATCACTATCATCATCATCAGCAACATCTGCAAAACACAATCGCAACTTCTTGAACTACCTCTTCACCGATGCTCGGAGTTTTGATGGAGAGCTGAACCCTTGCAAAGGTATATTTGAATCTCCCTGAGTCCCAGCCAAATTTTCTTGTGCTAAATTTCATATCTACGCAACAGTCTTCTTTTTTTTTTGGTCATTTTTCTGTTTTTTTGGCTGTAGCAAGATTTCTTTTAGATGCTTTTTAGTTCATCACATTCTGAGGAGAAAAACATGAAAGTTGCCATATTTAGACACTGCATTCTGGGAGGTCGCCAAAACATAGCAGGACTCTAGAAAATATCTACTGTCCTCTTGTACGACCTGTAGCCAGATTTGACTCTTTCCTCTTGTGCATATGGTCAACACTGTGGCTACATCACAAAATCCAAAACAAAAACCCTGCTCAGGTCTACTTCAAGCTCTCAGCTTCTTATGTGCAGCACAGCAAACTTTTTTGGCATTTCCCTGTAGGGAAAATAGTGGAAACCTCTAACAAATTGGAGTTGAATTAACAAACACAAGGAAAACTCTCCAAGTGAATTGTGGGTCCAATATTTCAATGTTTTATTCGAATTTTCTCATTGTGAAATATGGTATTTTCCTGTTGTTGTCAAACAAGCCATTTCGTGTTTGCATAAGGGAAATTCAAGTTTTTCTTGATGGTCCCACAGGGAATCCTAAAAAAGTTTGTTGTGCGGCAGTATGAGATCTCACTGGGCATGCCGTAACTAATGTTTTTTAGGCTCAGACCTGTTCCTCGCATTTTGTTTGTTCAGCCTGGTGCTTGTTTTTCAATGGCGGTTTGTGGGGTTTTTGTCGTTGTCATGATTGCAGCCTGCTTACGACAAGAAATTTTTCGCTGGAAACGACTGACACCCAAGGTGTTGGCCGTCACGTGCAGCAGCGAATCATCTGCAACCCATCCTTCCTTGACTGCTGCGGTGAGTGTGTGCAAGTTTTTTCTTGATAGATCTTGAGATTGTTGTAATCACAAATGAGACTCATGAACACCCACCCACTGAAAACCTTTCTTTAAGTATTTTCTATATTTTTCCGAAGTTGGATGGGTCCAGAAAATTGAAAATGTGACGTTCCTAGTTGGTCCACCCAATCATACTTTCACCCATGATGCATTGACCTGAGCAATCATTGAAGAACGTATACATGTGGTTGTAACTATGACGATTTCATGATTTCAAAACAGTGCGAGTTCGTAAAGGAGAACAAGCTTGTTGCAACCACAATGTTTGCATACAACTTGAAAATCTGGGAGAGAGCTGCTGAAGCCTGCAAGTATAGAGTTCTCAACTCTTGTGACTTCCCAAGGGGCCTCTTTCGGGATCATCAGCATCTGTTGAAGCAACAACAACAACAACAACAACCAGTGCATCATACAAGAGGAGGAGGTAAAACTATTACTACTACTCATCAGCAGCAGCAGCAGCAGCATCCTATAACAATGCAGGTTCACAACAGAAACAACACAGGCAGAGCTCCAGGAGTTCTTCATCATGTGCTGCAGCCGCACACTAAAGCCCTGAATTCCTTGACAACTGAGTCTGTGATCAAACTTGCTACAGCTACAGAAATGTTGTCATGGCATGATGAGCATACCAGAGAGCAACCCGGGACTCCTTCTCCTCAGATGCATAAGCTGCTCTTCATCAGATCCATCAGGTATCATCATCAACATCATCCTGCCATCACAAATTGTGCTTCTTCTGAACTTGCATCTTTTCCAGAAGGAACTGCTACTGCTGCTGGCAGTGGCAGTGGGGTGTCATTGAAGGATCAATTTCTTCTGCTGGGTGACTTGTTCAAGCAACGAGAGCAACAAGAGGTTGAAGCAGTGAGAAGTTCTGTTGCAAAGTTCTTGCCCAAAGGAGGCAACAAGACTCTCAGAATAGTGGGCAAATTCTCAAGGAATTTTGAGCTTGTCCATAAGCACAGAGATTCAAGCCAATTTGACACAACTGTACTATAAAGAATTTGCATTGAAATTATAAAATTGTGCACTTTGTTGCAAAGGAGAAAGAACTTGAAGGGAAGAAATTATTATTATTATGATGATCATATTGATCTCTGGATTTATCCACAGTCCATGGTTTCAAGTGGCCCACACACACACACACACATATATATAGATGTGAAGTTATATATGAAAGTTATATATGGGAGATTGTTATGTTTGCTTTTTTCACTTGTTAATTCTTGCTATGGTCAAGATACAAGTTCAACAAAAGAGAATTTGAAGATTTTGAATCATCAAGAGACTCATGTTGCTTCAATTTTTTTTTTTTGGCTCTATCCTAAACTCAGGATAGATCATAGAGGCATTGTTAGAACTTTTTCAAGGATGAGTATAGAGTGTGGAGGATGGAGGTAGTATGTGTTCAGGAGCAATTTGTTGTGCCTTTAAATACTGGACACAATGACACATTAAAACCCTTTAGTAATTATATTAATTATTTCTAGGGCTGTGAGAAAATTAAAAATCTCCAGATGGGCCTTTTTGGGAAGACCTTTTGTGAGAAAATAACAAAATAATATCTCACCACCATGCACTAAAGTTTTCAGTGGAGCAATTCTCATGGATTAATATTTTTTTAAGTTTTGATTCATTATTTTTCCTTTGAGAAAAGAAAGCTGTGATTAATAGATTAGCCCGTCGGTTACATTTGAAAAGGCAAAAGGAATTTATATGGGAAGTTTTTAGGCTCAGTAATATGGGCTCATGAATGCATCACTCTTAAGGGGATGTTGTAAGCAGTAGGAGCAGCAACCTGCATGTCTCTCTCTATGTGAAGAATTTGGATAAACAAGAAGCTTGGGTATGAACAAACCTGTACCAAAAACATGTATCAAGCTCACCTCTAAAAGAAACTACTTGCGTGATGAATGTGAACAGATGAGGCCTTTAATCACAAAAAGCTTCAATTGACATCAAAATTTCTCTTATTATTGTTGCCTCTCTCTCTCTCTCTCTCTCTCTCTCTCTCTCTCAGAGAGAATCCCAACCATGTCCCTTAGAAAATAATAAATTTGCTCCCATTTGTGTCACAAACATTCTTTGTGGATCTTGTGTACTATTACAAAGCTTGGTTTTCCTGCCTGTTTTTTATTTTTTTCCTCATCTTCAAGTTGATTATAGAGTCATTGACGGCACCTCAATAAATAGTTTATCACATAATGGTACGTGGTAAGTCATCTATCTATGAAGGAAGGTAGTTTGTTTGTATTGTTTTGTTTGGTTTGGTTTGTACTTATGAGATCCATCAAACTGGGATGCTTCAGATCGTGTTCTTGGTCTCTTTGGAAAGCTCTCAAGAAGGAGGGGTGCATTGGCTTGGTTTCATGGCGTTTGGACTTGCAGTGCAAAAGTTCTTGAATGTTGAATGATTTCTTCACTGAAAATTAAATTAAATTGTAGCTGAAAAATTCTGAGGAATTGGAATGTGCCTTTGGTGTTGTTGGAAGGCTCTTGATGAGCAGGATTTAATGAAATCTATTTGGTAAGATTTGGATTCAGAATGTGGGAGATATTGATTTTGAAATGATTTCTGCCACTGAAAATTCAAATAAATTCCAAAAAACCAGGTTTTGGAAGGAAAAATCAGTTGAGGATGTGGTAACACTTTGGCTAACAGCACTGGCCAAACTAGTTGTAGTGGTATAGAAGTCTCCAAGAAACATTAGTGTTGAAATGCTAAATCTAGTACTAGACAAAAGAGGACTCTGCAAAAGGGAGAAGATCATGCATTGTAGTCATGTGGAATAATTCAGGGCCTGGTGGTTGTGAAGGAGAGCACAAGTGACAGGAGAGGAAAATGTAGTTTGGAAACCATATAGAAACTAGAAGATCCTCACCAAAACATCCTTCCTCCAATTTTGTGTCCCTTGTTGAAGTTCTTTGGGGTATGTAAAGTTTTCCTTCATAGTTCTTTGTATTTGACCAAATTTTATGCTTCCTTTTTCAGATCATTGTACATGCAAGTTTCAGTTGGAAAAAGATCAGAGTTATATTCCAAAAAAAAAATCAGTTTATTGCACATGCATGTTCTAGCTTGAAATGATCAGAGTTATTGTGCAGTTGTTTGTGTAGGGTGGTGAACTACCAGCAACTCGCAATGTGTTTTTGGAGGTATGCAACATCATCATCCATTGTCACTGTTGTAAGCTTCCCAGCAGGATATGTCAAAAGATGACTTTCCAATGTGCGCTTGCTTCTCAACATAGGCTTTTGAGTAACAATTGGAAATGTATACTGAACATGGGTATAGACTGGATACCAAATTGGAGCTTGCTTGATGGGTTTAGAACCCAAATGCAAGCTCCAAGAATGAATCTTTATTGGGAGTAGATTTTGTGTGAACTGACGTAGTAAAAGCTGTGATCTCTGAGCCATGTTTGTCACAGTGATCATTTCTGTATGTCCTCTAGACTGCAAAAAGGGGTGTTTCTACATTGCCATGGAGCTCTCAAGTGCTTCCAGTCTAAGTAATAGCAAGACTGTGCAGAAAGAGGACAACCTCCACAACTCTTCCAGCTCTAGGAATTCAGTAATATTTAGATTGGGGAGACCTAATCTATCTACTCATATTGTGTTGCAATACTTTGATTAGCTTGCTAAATGTGTGAACATTGTATGCAGAATTTGAGGGAGATTTTCTTTTAGGGTTATTTTGATGGTCCGAGCTATATACACTAGACTTTGTGCAGAGTTATGTAAATTATGAACAGAATTAGGTCTTTGTTGTCTGTAATGTATTCTACACTTGTTCATGTGGTTTACTGCAAACGACCTCTCAAGTTGTCATTGTGCCGACTTTTGTGACCTTGATCTTGGATTGCTTTTCATTTGCTTTCTTGTGAAATGGGTTAACACATTTTAATGCAGCAGCATGTCTGAGTGAATCATGCTGCACTTTCATGAAATATTCACATTTTCACCTTGAAATCGGTGCCACAATTGTTCCTATTCAAAAGCTGAAACTGGGCTCCCACTAACCCCGAAATGCAGGTTGTTATAAGGATCAAAAAACCATTGAACCTGGAACTGTTGATCAAGAAAATTCAAGCCTACCCTGAAATTGGTGGGTTTTGTTTGTTGAAAATATTGAATAGAACCAGACCAAACCAAACCAAACCAAACGGTTCTCCTTAATATTGAAAATGGCAAAACCTGAGAACCTCTGGTTCCCTGTAAAATACGAGAACTGGCCAACATTGGTTAGTACATGGAGGAAGTGAATGTTAGGGTTTGTGCACCCCTCTGTAAAATTAGAGAAGCATGTGTTAAAAGCTCCAAAAATCTTGTTAAAAGTTCCGAGCAAAAGATAGGCAATTTTTGGCGTCAGGGGTCACATGCAAAAAAATATGCAACATTTGAATAATAGTTCAGTAAGGCAACTGATCTTCAAAGCAATTCAAGGCACCAATTTCAACAATTTCATTGACCACAATTTTTTTTTGTCTTCACACCCAGGCTATTACAACATGAAGCTATTATTAGGTGTACAACATTTAAATGCCAGCTGAAGAGAACTCCTCAAGACAATCCAACCCTCCAATTGTAACAATCTCATTAGACACATAGGTTTTTTTTTTTGTGTGTTTTTCACCCCTGGTACACAATGGGTACCCTTTCCACACAACCCTCTATGTTTGTGTTAATTTTCTAACTAAATAGTACTAGATCCTTGTCTGTATATGGACAAGGTTTTTAAAAAGATGCCCATCCAAGAGCAAGAGCAGCATTCCTGTAAAGCTTCAACCTTATTACTAGGGGGGTCCAACCCATTTTCCAACAACCCCACAAGCACATTTTTCACCTGCCACATGATGGATTCATGATGGATTCAATTGAATCTCCAGCCTGCTCTGCAATTGAATTTTCCCTTCTAATGATGTGCATGCTAACTTCGAAGAGAACCAACCTTAAGCATCTTTTTTTGTGTTATATACAAGACTCTGCACACATTCAAATCTAGACTCTCTACTTTTTTTTTTTATACTTCCATGATTTTAAATCTTTGTGAGCTTTGAAGTTTTGCATTTGATCACCAAGGTGAAAAGTTCCTCTTGAGCTCCTCTTGTTTTTTCCATGGAAGCAAATGCTTTTTACTAGGGTTCCTAGCCGACATGTCCCTATGGGATGTCCCAGACCAGGATTTGGACCTCCCAAGCATTCGGATCCTAGCATCCTTGATTGAATTTCAGCTCCCAATGGGGATGGGAGGTTTGGGGATGTCCTAGTTTGGCTTGGACAACATTGAGAAAATGTCATGACAACTATAAGGAGGATGAGATTGGCGATGAGACGATGGGGATGGTGACAAGGGACAACAAGCACACACTAGGGACCATGCGACAAGACAAAGGGGACAAGAGCGATACGGCAAGCGCTAATGTGGCATTGGTGTGCACCAAGAAGTGCTAAGAACCATTGGGAAAGTGATGAACAACAATAGGAATCATTGGGAACGTCAAGACAAGCCAAAAGATATTGGGTGCTACCGGGTCTTGGGAGGACATGCCAAGGGCATTGGGATTAACAATGAGATTTACAATGGGGAAAGCAAGGTGGATGATGGGGGCATCAAATTCATGGTGGTGGATGCCAAGAAAGATGACACAAGGCAACAAGGCAATATATTCATTAGATTTCTTACAAACTTATTGTAATGTTTTCATATATATATATATATATATTGACTTAACATTTTCAATATTAACTTAAGATAACACTTAGAAGCATGTATAATTAAACATTGGTTACACCTTAGGTGGGGTTTTTTTTTTGTGTTTACACCCAAAATCTTTTACACATAACAAGACCTTTCAATTTGAAACCAATAGACAATGAAAATATTGATATATCATCCACCATGTGCACTTGCAAATACATTTATGACTAAATTAAAAAACAAAAAAGAGTTCTATGGCATCAACCCATTAGTTTGTACAACTCACGAAGATCTTCAACCTCTTCCTTCAACATTTGTTTTGGAGCCAAAGATAAGACATCAATAGTACACACCTACTTCCTACACCTTAGCACCATCACTCGTTTGCTATGACCATGGCTCAAGAAAATTGGCATCAATTGGAGGACAAAGGTGAAAAATGGAATGAGTCAAATATGTGAGTGGAGTAGAATGAAGATTTAGGTCTTGGTAGACCCCAATTGGGAGAGTTGGAGAGACTCATTTGAGGGTTCAAGCAAAAAACCAACACAAACTTAGACTAGGAACAACATAAACCTTTTTGAAATGCATGTTTTTAGACCCATTAAAACCTAAAATCTTGCAAACTACAAAGTTGTTCTATATTGTCCATCATGCCGTAACTTTTATTTCAAGTCTTGATACTATAGAGAGGTGGTGTTGTTATTAGGTGCCAAACACTTGCACAACATGTTCAAACATCTCTTGTTTGTACATTACACTTCAAATTGCAAATGTGAAGTAGATTACATGAACACTTTTGCGCAACACAAGTTCTACATGCAAGCAACTAAGTTGAAAAATAAGTTTAACAAGTTTCATTATTAAGAAGAATCCACACATTAATCAATCCATCCTACTAAGGTCTCTAATAGGATGGTTCTACCAACAACTTTGAAAAAGTTAAATCTAATTCAAAATGAGTTCAAAAATTGAGTTGTAAAGTGCAAATTGTTTGTTATGTTTTATTCTCTTTTACATATTGTTTTCTATACATTTTACAATTAATGTGTAAATAAAATAAGAAAACATCCTTATCCACATCAAAATAAGGCAAGATACCTTAGTCCACAGGTGTAATATTATATAATGTTTAAATGCAATCCAAAAACAATTTTGGGTTTTACCATGGTGGTTAGCTGATTCACCCAAGGTGGGTTCACCAACACCAAGAATGGTACCATGGAAAAACCCCAAAACAAATTTGGTTGCTTCTAGACATTATAAATGTCCCCTCCTATAAAAGTTTACCCAATGTTGGGCGATTATTAGAAATTTCACCAAATCACTCATCGGGTATCAAGGTGGTTCTTAGGGTTCATACTCACAATTCTCAAAAGTCAAATACCCAATTCTGGTATATAATCACATTTATCAAAAAATCAAATATGCGGCTCTGATATATAAGAACAATTTTAATTTTTTGAAAAAATATAAAATTATCACTCAAAGGACCAAGGGGGTTGTTTGCTGATTCTAAACTGCAATTATTAACAAAATTAAAGAAAATAAATTAGCGAGAAAACGCCATATTCTGCATCAAGTTCCAATAGGGTAGCCCAACAAAAATATATAAGGATGCTGAAATTTTTTTACTTTTATGTGTTTGTAAAACCAAATATGGCTAAATTTTCTTATGGATTATAACACCTCAGACAACATTAGAACTTCTATGGAGCATGCCCATTCATCACATGCAGACATATAATATTCAAAATGTCACACACATTATAGGATTTAGGGTTTAGGGTTTAGGTCTTAGGGTTTAGGGTTTAGGGTCAAGTTTGAGGCAAAATTGTATGCCCAAAATCCAAATCTTACACCAATGGGTAGGTCTAATCTTTTATCTATTTCCAATGGGCAGAACGAGAAAAAAACGTAGGCTTCCTTTTGTTGGATATCAACTCCCTACCAACTTATTTAAGTTATTTTTACCAAGTTATATAATTATTTGAAACATTTGTGCTACATGCACATATTTTTGGGACTATGAGATATGTTAAGCAAGTAAATTTAAATATTTTTAGTTAAATTTAATATGAAATATTTCAATGCATGGGATGATGACCTTGTCCATGTGCTTTCTAAGGCAGATAACATCTACATGAAATGTTTCACCTCCTATTTAGAGTAGGAGGCAAGAGCTTGGGATTGGATCGAAGGTTTTGTTATTGTAACAACAACATTTGTGTGCTCCTAAGGTTGAGTGGAGAGCTCATAAATAATAAAAGATTGAGTGTTTTTATCATCTCTATTCTCTCATTGATTTGCTATCAATTTCCAACACTTTTCCCTCCATTTCCAAACCCCTCCCACCTCCATTTCTTCTGAAACCAAGCACTCCATGTTTCTAAAGCCAGTGTAATGCAAGCACTTGATTGTTTGTGGGGATGGTGCAGTAGTGTCCATACTAATACAAGGCATGGGCCAAAGCAAAGGGACAGAATCAACCAAAATCCAGGGGAAGCTGGATTGATGATTTCCTGACTCAAACCCACCAAAAGTGGGTCCCCAACACATTTAGGGTTAGGGGTCTGGTCTAAATGTGGCTATGGTCTGGAGAGGAAGGAAGAAAGGAAGGAAGGAAGGGATGTTGGAAGGGATGTTGGATTGAAAGTGCTTTGCTTTGCAAAAGCTTGTGAGAGAGGGTTTGGAGGAGCTTTTGTCCTTAACCTTTTTTTACAAGCTACTAGAGTGGGACCACCCACCCACTATGAAGTTTTATATATGCACCCTACCAAATTTGGGTACCCTTTGCTTTTGGACCCATAGTCATCATTCATTCATTCCTTTGGGATGTTTGGAACTGGGTTTATGTCTTACCTCCTCCTTTCTTTGTCATTTGTGAAAGAGGAATGAATACCTAATAGAAGGAATGCTGTCTGTCTGTCTGGCCCCCCATTCATTGGGTTTACATTGAAAATACAATTGTGTGTGTAGGCTTCAAGTTTTTTTTTTTTTCAGGCCAATGGGATTGTTGGATTTGGTGGTGGGTTTAAATTTTAATTTTCCTAGTTATTTTTTAGTGAACTAACTCTCCAAGACAAGAGGTTCTTGCACGTAACTTTTACATTTTTAAAATTTTATTTCTAGGGAATTTTGTGATATAGCCAAAGTGACAATCATTCATAGGAAGATTTAGCCAAATCTAGCTATAAAATCAGATATGAAGTTACAAAAGTTGAATGAATTCTTTTTATATTTTTTGGCTACTTACTTACTTACTTACTTACTTACTAACTACAACCAAAATAAACAAATCTAGCTACATTTTT
>Ga0116229_10009295_pt1 | contig 15032 bp, 15 predicted proteins | sample S1TSphgellanicum_3_FD_87313 | JGI IMG/M metagenome (GOLD analysis project Ga0116229, IMG submission 87313) | Host-associated microbial communities from peat moss isolated from Minnesota, USA - S1T2_Fc - Sphagnum magellanicum MG | ecosystem: Host-associated > Plants > Peat moss > Unclassified... | reverse complement strand
AATTTGCGATACTTTTTAAAACAAGTTTTTCTAATGCGCCCCAAAAAATCCCTCACTTTCCCCCCCCCCCCCCCCCCCCTCTCTTCTTTTTGCCTAAGTTAATGGCAAGGGCAATATTCGGTTTGGGGGGTGGGGTGTATATCAGGGTCTTTTTCTTTTTCAATTTTATAATATAAAATATCTGGCGAATATTTCCAAAGAAAACTAGTGGTTCAAATTTGCACTAGGAAAGCAACCCCCCAAAAATAAAAATTCCTCCCAAAAAACATTTCCCACTTTTTATTTGTCAAGTCATAAAAAACGACAAAATTTGTCAGTTTGGAACCCCACTCTAGTACACGAAGCTATGGTCGAATTATGAGTGGTTTCAACTTTTTTTTTGCGCAAAAATATGGCGACGTTTGTTCCAAAAGAAATCCTTTGTATGGCTCGCATTGGTTTTTCCTGATTCGCCAAAATAAAAAAGAGAAGGATATATAGTGACAAGTCCAGCACAATAGCCAAAGAAAAAGAAAAGGATTTAGAATGCGATCAGAGCAGTTTGTTTTTTTTGTTTTTTTTTCCAATTTTCTCGTGTTGCACCAAAAGTAGCAATCAACTACAAGAGGATATAGCCAAATCTGGCTACAAGACAAATAATGAAGTAAAAAATTTAGGAATCCTTTTACAATGTTGGCAAACCTATTAGCTAAATATGGCGAGACTTCAACAGAAGAAAGCTAGAAAAATCTGGCCCCCAAATCCTCCCAAAATCATGGCGATTTCCTGGTTTTCTTACTGGAAAATATGGCGATTGTTTTTGAACATTTCCCCAAAAATTCCCTCGACCGTGTTGCTTGGGACGTAAATTTGTTTTTTGGTTTTTTGGGTTTGAGCAAAATGGCGAGTTTTCGCCACAAAAACCAATTCACTGGATCAGAGGCAGAAAACACCGCCACCACCAGCAGAGAATCGCGAATCTCGTAGGTGCTCAGGTACTGTCGCTGCTGCAGGGTTCTTTGTCGTCGTCGTCGCGGCGGAAATGGTCGGCTTTCGTTTTGTTTTGTAACGTTGGTTTTGCTTGCTTGCTGTGCGGCAGCTAGTGTTTGTGGATATCGGCGTCAATTGCACGGTTTTGTTTGCTGGCTCTGGAGGCGCTGGAGAACGTGATGCCAATGCTACAGAAGAAGATTATGCACAGAGAGAGAGAGAGAGAGAGAGAGAGAGAGGTGTTTGTGTTTATGTGAGTGCGCGGGGAGTGAATGCAAGGTGTGATCAGGAACTGGAGGCGTGTGATATCACGAGGCAATTGCCGGGGTTTGTGAGAGCTTTGATGTTTTAGTGCAGTGCACTCTTTCTTGTTTTGCCTTCTTCTTCTTCTACGTCAAGGAAACTCGGACTGTGCAACAGTAGTACGTCAACATCATCATCATCATCCATGGCACAATGCGTCCAGGAGAAGCGGATGACGACGACGAAGGAGAACAATTGCGGGCTAGAAGATCAATCATTTGGCAAAAGCCTGTCGAAACGAGGTTGGAAGGCGCCATGATGATGAGTTCCAGTTCTTTCACGGGTTGTGAGAATTACATAACTTGCTGCTCCGGAATCAGTGGCCGAGTCCAAGAAGAAGAAGAAGCCTAGCTATACGCTCTAGTCATGACGTCTTTCTTGTCGAGTACGTCTCATGAGGGAGGAGGGTTTTTACAAGAGGTCGAGGGAGGATTTTGTCGCGCGCGCGGGTACCTTTTGGGAAAAGCACCAGGAGGGAAGAAGAAGAAGAAGAAGACGAAGAAGAGAGAGCCCAGCAACAGGTTGAACTAGCGTCACGAATTTTGCTCCGAGAATGCGATGTGATTTTTCTTTTTCATTTTTTGCAAAATGTTTTTTGTTTGATAAAAAAAAAACCTCGTCATTCATTAATCTGAGCTTTTCTGGAAGGACGCCACCGTGAAGCTCGCCGCATTTGTCTCCAGGGTTTTTAGTATTTACCTTGCAGGAGGAGTGAAGGACCATGAATCCGTTACACATGCCGTCTTTTGCGCCAAGGTTCTACCCTCTTGGACCCGAGCGAAGAGACCGTGCACGCACAGCGATCGCGGGAGTCGGAGGAAACAGCGTGCGGGGCGGGGCCCGCGGGGGGGTGGTAGGGCGGGGGCGGGGCGGGGAGGGGGGGCGGGGGGCGGGGCCCTTTGTGCCACCATGCGTGGAGTGGCGACACGTGGTGCGCGTGTCCTTCCACCTGGCTACAAGTCGGTCACCACCTGGCAAGGTTACAGGGCGTGGACGGAAGGTCCACCGGTCCCTGAGGACAGTGTCAGGAGGCCCGGCACCCGCTTTAGTCAGTCCTCCTGAAGAGAGACTATATGAGCAATTGCGAGTCGCGGATTTTTATAACTGTGAGTGCCTGCTGCTTGTCTGATCGCGCATAGTAGCACTGTGTCTACTACAAGACATCTTCTTGAACAAGAACCAACTGAAGTTGTTTTTGAGTTCTTTCCTCCTCCTCCTACAAGACCAGTAGCAAACTGTTTGCTCCTGAAGCAGCTCAGCCATTCATCACTCTTCCTCAACTGCTGCTGCTGCTCCTCCTTCCGCATGCTCTCTCAACTGCCCCCCATCTCTAGCTGCTGCTGCTGCTGTGTTCCAAAGCGTCGACTGCAGAGGTCAATTCCAGCAGCTCTTGGTCGATCTTCTCCCCAGCTTCCGACTTCTTTGCTGCACTTCACTCGCACTCATCAGCAGTATCAGCACCTTCCAATTGAGAAAGAATATGCGGAGGAGAAGAAGACTGCTAGGAATGAGCTTTTGCATGAGCAGCAGCAGCTAATAGTGAGCAAGTTTTGTTCAAGAATAAGAAGAAGGAGGAGGAGAAGAAGAAGAGCTTGCTGCAGCTGAATTTAAGACGCTGGTTGTCAGTGAGCTGCATTTGTTTGTGTGGGGGGTGGGAGTTTCAAGAGAACAAGTAGCTGTGTGAAATGGTGGCTCTTCTGCAGTGCAAAATTGGCACTTGTGGAATGGCAGCAAATAGTTCAACAGCTGGCGTAGGAGTGGAGGCGGCGGGAAGGAACCGCAGAGCTGCTGCTGCGGGGATTCAAGTCCTGCATTCTAGCGAGCAACCTGTTGCTGCTGCTTCTGGTGCTTCTGCCGTGCGTTGTTCATCTCTGTCGCTGGGTGCAGTAGCTGCTGCCAGAGCAAAGAGTAGAGTAGGCCGTAGTGGCGGCATGTGGGCTCATGTTGCAGCGCCGCAATCTGTGCTTGATTTCACTTGTAAGAAATGTGAATCAAGTGGTGGAGCTGGTGATCAGCGTGCTGCACAATTCAAGTCCAGGCACAACAACAACAACTTGCATGCATCTGCAATGGGCAGCAACAATACTTCCAGATCATCAGGAGGCAATTCTCTTTCCTCCGAGAGTTCTCAAACTGCAGCGGCAGCCAGTAGCAGCAGCCAGGCTCGGGGATCATCATCACCATCGTTCTCCTCCTCTTCTCCAGCACAACAGTCTCTGGGTACCATAGTCACGCCAGTGATTCGGGAAGTGGAGCCCAGGCTTTCAGATCTTGCACTCTCTGCACCACTCAGGGCTCGGCCTGCTGATCAGAACTTGAACCCATTTCAGCAAATTGCAACATTGGTTCTGGATATGGTGGAGAAAGCGGTGGTTACTGCTTTGGAGAGCAAGGTTCCATTGCCACCCACGACTGACCCGTCTGTGCAGCTGCAAGGAAACTATGCAGCAGTTGAGGAGAGAAGTGTGATGAATGAGCTTGAAGTCACAGGCAAGCTGCCATCATTCCTTGAGGGCGTCTATGTACGCAATGGTGCTAATCCCCAGTTTGAGCCTGAAGGTGGCCACCATCTGTTTGATGGTGATGGCATGGTGCATGCTGTGCAATTCAAGCAGGGGATTGTCAGCTACTCCTGCAGGTTCACACGCACACAGCGCTTCATCCAGGAACAGAAGGCTGGTCGTGCCTTCTTCCCCAAAGCAATTGGTGAGCTTCATGGTCATGGGGGAGTTGCACGTTTGCTCCTGTATGCTGCCCGTTTACTCTGTGGGCTTGTGGATGGGACACAAGGCATGGGTGTTGCCAATGCAGGCTTGGTGTTCCACAATGGCCACTTGCTTGCCATGTCCGAGGATGACTTGCCATACCATGTCCGAGTGTTGGCAGATGGTGATCTGGAGACAGTTGGGCGCTACGATTTCGATGGGCAGTTGTCATGCAGCATGATTGCACACCCAAAAGTTGATCCTGTTTCTGGAGAGCTGTTTGCACTTAGCTACAATGTTACAACAGCTCCATTCCTCAAGTACTTCTACATTTCACCTGACGGCATCAGAGGTCCAGAAGTCTCCATCACACTCCCAGAGCCAACCATGATGCATGATTTTGCCATCACTGAGAACTTTGTGGTGATTCCCGACCAGCAGATGGTGTTCCGTCTGAAGGAGATGTTCTCTGGTGGTTCTCCAGTCATTCACAATAGCAACAAGAGTGCTCGCTTTGGCATTCTGCCCAAGTATGATCAGAGCGAAGCTCGATTGCAATGGATAGATGTCCCCAATTGCTTTTGTTTCCATCTCTGGAATGCATGGGAGGAAGGGGAGGAGGTTGTGGTCATTGGCTCATGCATGACACCTCCTGACAGCATCTTCAATGAGTGTGATGAAGCCCTCAAGAGCACTTTGTCAGAAATTCGTCTCAACAGGACTACAGGAGTTTCTACCAGAAGTGAGCTCACCAGCTTGAACTTGGAAGCAGGCCAGATGAACCGCAACTTCCTTGGGCGCAAGAACAGGTACACATACCTTGCAATTGCTGAGCCATGGCCTAAAGTGTCAGGCATTGCAAAGGTGGATTTAGTCACTGGTGAGGTGACAAAGTACATGTATGGACATAACTGCTATGGAGGTGAGCCAACTTTTGTACCACGTTCATCTCATCCCTCAGCACCTGAGGATGATGGCTGTGTACTGGCATTCATGCACAATGAAAGCACAGGCCAATCTGAGCTTCTGGTGTTGGATGCAACCTCTCCCTCGTGGAAGTTGGAAGCCTCTGTGAAGCTGCCATCACGAGTGCCTTATGGCTTCCATGGTACATTTGTGACAGCCAAAGAATTGGCCAAACAGCAGTAGCATATTTATACACAACAGATTGATATACATATGGGATGCACCAAAGTGACAGGTGCAACCAAGGATGGCTGATCACTCCAGCCTCCCAATAAACCCATTAGAATAAAACCCCACAAGCAAAGCATATTAGATCTCAACATCCGTCCAACATTTGGACTTGAGCTAAAGACCCACTAGCTCACTGATCTTTTTTTTCAGTCTTGGTTTTCTGAATCAAGCATTGATATGAAGAATCCCCTTCCAGTTGTGAGTAAGATCATGTTGCATTTTTCCTCCTACAGGCCAAGTACAAAATTGGCATGTATGAGTTTGTTACACATACGCAACAGATACTAGCATTACTACTGCATACACCATTTGGGCTGCCCTTTAAATGAGGCTCCATTCTCATTTAGCTTCTACACCAGGTTTTTTTTTCCCGATGTTAATGCAGGAGGTGCTTGAATGGGCCTCTCTTACATTTCATTGGATGGATCATGGATACTACCATGATTTCATTTTACCTGATAGTTTAGTGACAACAGAATGGGCTTCACCAGTATGCTGCAGCTCTACAGTTTTGCTGCAGTGTTCTGCTTGGTATAGCTCTATGCTTTTTATAATCCAGTGATGGATGATTGTTTTGGCTTGTCATAGCCTCCCCCCTTTAATTAGTTGTATGAACATCCTTTTTCCATCCAGTGATGATGGATGATGACTAGTTGTATTTGTTTTGTTTTTTATTTTCGCCTCTCAGATATTTTTTCTGATTGGTTAAAACCTTAAAATTTGTCTGGTTTCCCAAAGGACTTGATGATGGATGATGCTCTTTTATACATGTGAGTTTTATTCAGGTTTTTACCATCTGATGATTGATGCTGAATTTTCCATGTGATGAGGTCATTTTAGTCTCAATGTGGTTTTTTGGGGAGTTTGTTTAAGCTTGTTTTCCCCATGTGTGTACTTTTTTCCATTTTCTCATGCTGTTGTTGTTATGAGTGCAACAAGATTCACACTTTAGTTTTGCTGTTTTTTTGCACATGCCATTTTTCCTTTTGCCAGGTTTTAAAGTGGTAACAACAACTAACTTAACAAGAAGAACCCTTTTGGTGAAGAAGAAGCTTAAGTTCCAAGACTTGGTCAATTTTTTTGTACTTTTCCTTCTCACAAAGTAGATGTCAAATGGGCCATTTTTAGTAAATAAACATTGCCCCTCTCAATTCAGCACAAAAAACAATAATGAAGTGGAAGGTTATTGTGCTTCTAGAGAGCCACCCAAACCTCCAAAAGTTGAAGCACTGACACTTGGGAGGTTGGGTAGTTTTGGAGGTTGAGTAGTAGTTGGGATGTCAGAACTCCAAAAAGTTCTTATTTAACTCATCTGTGTGCAAAGTTGTTGAATTGGGATTTGGTGGGTTCTTGTATTAACTATACCATTAACTGCCATTCCTAACTCAACCCTTACAAATAGAAAGGTAAGGTTGAGTTATATTATTTTGTGACTCATTATCAGATCACCAATATAAAAGCTTATTGGTTTGCATTAATGTTTTGTTTTGTTTCTTTCTTTCTTTCTTTTTTGGTTAAGAAAAATAAAAATGGGATGCTAATAAGTTTAGAGATGCTACAAAGGTCTTGAATCAAATTTGAATTTTTTTTTATTAAGTGATAAAATACTTATAGATTTTGCACAACATGCTTTGAGAGAAACAATTGCTAATTCATATTTTCATTTGTTTTGTGAAAAGAAAAAGTGCCAAAGTTAGCATAGTTTATATAATAAGTCCTAGTTGATTGCTAATATATTGTAGGATTTTTTTATAAATTTTATTTTCACCTTTGACTCTATCCAAATTTGGCTAATCCCTCTTGTGAATGATTGCCAATATGGCTACATCACAAAATTGAACAAAAAAAAACCTTACTCTACCCATTATTTTGTGGAATGTAATTTATTAGGTATAAAAAAATGCAACAACAAGGGAAAAAAAAAAGGATGGACATAGGTGCTAATAATATTGCCCTAAAAGTTCCAAACTTCAACTACTAAAAGCCAAAAATAAAGATCACTAGTGACCTATGTTAAGCACATATTGTAATGTTGAATGAATTTTGAAAGTGCAATTAGTACACCATTTTAGCCTAAGTCTGAAATCTAATTTTTTATTAAATATTTAATGTTGTTACTCTTACTCTATTTTCAATGAAAAAAATTGCTCAAAATTCTAATATATATCTCTTGCACCTTAGGTCTAGAAATTGTGAAATTGCCTCCATCCAAAATACCAACCTACCAGCCTATCTAGAGACCTTCCTACCTTCCTACCTACCTACCTACTAGGTACTCATGAAACTGAACTTCCATTTCAGAAAATGCCATAAAAATGGGAGAATGGTATTTGCATGAGTTTGTGGACGCCCCCCATTTTTTAGGGTTTTGAGCAAACCAATGAAGAAGGGACAAGGGACGTCGTCGCAAGCGCAAATTCGGTTACATTTCTTCAAAGACAAGCAGCAGAGCAAGCACTGGATGCGGTGGTGCGCATCTTCCTGTTCACAAAATCGTTGGTTTTTGTTCTGTTTTGTGTGAAGATCGAGCAACGAGAAGTTTTTGTGGAGATTTTGGGTTGTTTTGATTGATACCCAAAGTTTTAGATCTCTGTTTGTTTTTGGGTCAATTGGTAATTTTTTTGTTTTTCTTGATAGATGTGTTTTTTTGCGTCCTCATTCTGTATGCTTGTTGTTGGGCGTTGGGTTCCTCTACCTGTGGATAGACCACTCACCGTTTGCTCTTCCGTTTTTGCAATTTTCGATGGAATTTGGTGTAATTAGTTCGCAGTCTGGAAGATGTGTGAAAGAAAGATCTCTAGGTAGTAATAGTTCGGCTTTTGTTTTTTCGTAGAATTTGGGTTATTTACTTCCAGATTTGGAGATTTTCTTTTTTTTTCTTTTTTTGGGCATGATCCATCCATTTGCTTCTTTATAATTTTATTGGAGTGCTCTGTGGAGTGTGCTCTGTTTGTGTTGGCTTGGTTCCACCCTTCAGGGTAGAGAGACATTGTGATGCATCCAGAAATGAAATGGGCCAAAGTTTGGTATCCCTACATTCTAAGGTCATGTGGAGTCCACTACACAAACATTTGCAGCAACATTATTCAAGGATCCACTTGGGCTTCACCATGCTAACCACCATGTGTTTACAATTTAGTATGTCGAATATTTATCATCATTATGGATGTGATTGAAAGGGCAGAGCCATTATGTGATGAGAGCCAATTGTTTGTTTATTTGTTTGTTTTTTGAACACATTATGGCTGAACTCAACATCTTTGTTGGATCCAGTAACTACCTCACAGTAGTTTCATGCAGGTGTTGTTGTTGTTGTTGGTTGCAACAAGAGTATGGAATGGCAAAGCCTTTATTTGCAGGAATTGAATGATAATTGAGGTCCAACATCCGCCCTTCTTTTTCTGAAGCAGAGGGAAAAACATGCGATGTTTTCGGTAAGTAAGTAGCTGACTCCAATCAATTTACAGGCCCCTGCTCTCTTATGAAAATGTAGGTCATTATAGAATTCAATTGCCTGAGGTTCTCAAGGAAAAAAAGAAAACATCATGCAAAAATCTGCATTGCCCAGCTTTGATTGAGTCTCTTCACATTTAGGGTTCCCCCTTGCCCCCCACCACCTTCCCCTTTTGAAGCACATTTGCTAACTGCCAAAGTAGGAGCACAAATGTGGCATTGATTTTGCCCACCCATTCTTCTTCTCAGGACTTTTGAAGCTCCAGATGTCCCTTACCCTCCAGCCTTACTGTCAAGTACTCATGTGAGTCCTTAAAGAGCCCAAAGAGATGGACAATTTGTGAAGAATGAATTATCTGGTAACCATACGTAGATTCTTTTCCTAAGCCATCGGTGTTTGCTCACAAAAGTTGCAATCACCAAAGACACAGATTGCTCACTTAATTTGCAATCACCAAAGATGGAGGGTGCAAAAGTCTTCCCAGGACACTATGGAACTAAAGTTGAGTCTTGGTCCAAAGGACCCGTGAGGCAAACAGAGATGTGGGTGGTGAAGACACCAAGTACATTGGATTCTAACAGTAAGCATTAAGTAAGAGTGTTTGCAACAAAGTTAGGCCTTTATTGTGTTCCCAGTTACTTCAAAGCTTCCTTCCTCTGATCATAGTCACTTAAGCAGCTGGACAGCAGCAGTTTTGTATCAACATCTTCAAATGCATATGGTGAGTGTCGATTGTTATATACTTAAAAGTTTGAGCCTTGAACACTGTCATCAGGTTTTAAATATCACATATTTTGGGTGGGGGGTGCCTTGTTATGGAGGTGGACTGCAGAAATTTGTTCAAGGTGACCAAGAAGAGGAAATTGACTGAAGGATTGCTCATGGGAATGGGGAATCCTCTGCTAGACATCTCTGCAGTTGTTGACCATGCATTTCTGAATCGGTAGTAATCTCTCTTCAGCAAAAAATCTAGTAATGTGGGGTGACAGTGCATCCTCAGTTGCTATGTTCATTTTGTTGATTTCTTCTTATTATGACCTTGCTGCCAAAAATTGGTCATAATCACCCTGTTTGTGAAGAGTCTTTCATGAAGAGAACTCTGGACAGAGCATTGCACTTTTGCATGGCAATAATGAATGAATCTTATCTATGGTGCAAATGTGTTTTTTGTCACAAGTGTCATGCTCTTATTCTTTGCTGGATTGCTGATATGTATGTTGACTCAGGGATGTTGTTGATGCCTACAGCTACCAATTGACATTAAACAATGCAATTTTGGCTGAAGAGAAGCACTATCCTATGTATGTTGACCACTACTGTGTAGGACTGGCGCTTCCAGCATCCTTGTGGTCAAGAACTGCTTGTACATTTTGATTCTTGTCGCATCCTGGAATAATGAATGCAAATTGAGGGGAACCTGAGTGTGAAATGTAGATTCCTTGTGGGGTTTCTTCAATGTTTCTTCTGGAATATTTTCCTTGTCTCAATGCTCAATCTATATACCCATTGCTGCCACAGGTTTGCAGAACTTGCTGCAAAGCACGGTACAATATATGTGGCTGGAGGTATATACCATAACTGCCACTGACTGATTTAATTGTAAATGAAGCAATCATTCTCTCTCCTCTTGGTGTAAAAAACTGAATGCCCTAAGACATGGAACTTTTCTTCTGCTGCACTTTGCAAACAAGAAGGAAAAAAAAGCAGCTCCAGCTTGCATTTATACTCTCTGATAAGGTTCTTGTTCTCTCAGGTGCAACTCAAAACACCATCAGGGTTGCACAGGTAGTAAAAACTACAAACCCATTACCAAAATGCACGTGTATGTTGCAATTGTGCTCCTAGCATTTCCTGTAAGAGAATTGGTGATAAGATGACAGTCAAGATATGTAGTTAATGTGCTCAACATGTGAAGGTGCTTCTGATAGACAATAGTATCTCCTATAATATCCACTTCTAATGTACTATATTTCTGTTGCAAGTACTCACAAGGAGTTCTTGGACACATCTTCTGATTCATGTTTCTATTTCCCTTCAGTATTGATTATATGAACTTGCGAATTCAGCACATCTCAGGCATTTCATCCAGCTTATCATTATGACTTCTCTTATGCTGCAAATGTGATCTGCAATGTTATATTGATGGAGTTCGGATGCAGTGGATGTTGCAGTCCCCAAATGCAACAGTGTTCTGTGGTGCAATTGGGAAGGACAACTTTGGCATTCGCATGCAGAGTCTTGCAACAGAAGAGGGAGTCCATGTGAGTTTGTCCAGTATTTTCTGAAGATATTTGTATTTGTTTACATCATCAATGCCTATTTGGGTAAAATGGGTGCATGGCTATGTCATTTTTCAAGGCTGGGGGGGTTTGTCCCGTCCAGCTAGTTGAGAACTCAATTGTCACACTATTGACAAACAAAACTCTTTGCAGATTTTCCAGAAATATGTGGCAATTATTCTTCGTGCAGTTGCTGCTGTAGTCAGCATCAAATGACATTGTTCTAGAAAGGGTATTGGCTTGATAAGTCAACATTCAGTAAGAGGGAATAAATGGGGTGGGGGACAGAGTCACAAAGAGATGTAGGTCTTGAGAGGGCAGAAGAGTATCCTTGATTCTCATTCTGTTGACCTAGAAATTGTATTGACAATCCAAAGTTTGTGACTGAATTTTAAAGTCTCGCAGCTGATTGATTCTAATGCTGTATGCTGCATGGTACTGAAGGTGAGATACTATGAAGATCGAACAGCTGCAACTGGGACATGTGCTGTGCTTGTTGTGGGTGGGGAGAGGCAAGTGTTTGGATGTGCTTGCTTTTAGCTATTATCATTTTAGTCTAGAAAATCACAGAATGGTCTTTGTATCCTATCATGATCTCTGCACCCTCTAATCAAGAAATAGAAAAGGAAATGATACATTACATTCAATCTTTTGTGTACAAGTGTAACGGTATTAGAGTTGCATGAGGTTGCAACTATACACATAAGGCAGGGGCTTGTAACAGAAATCCTCATTTCTTTCTTGCTAAGCATATGGCTGTTAAAAAGGGATGTGGTGGGTGGTGCTTGCACCAGGTCCTTAGTTGCATACCTGTCTGCAGCTGCTAAATTCAAGGTTGACCATTTGCGAAAACCAGAGAATTGGGCCTTAGGTGGGTACCACTTCACTCTTTGCTGTAGGTTGTGGACCCTCTATAATCTTCAGAAGGTTTGTTGTGAACGAAGCATGCTGTCAAAGACTGTTGTAATCATGCTCAGATAAATTATTGATATAAATCACATGGTCAAATCTTTGCCTGTAAGAATACGACTCAAGAAACTAGAACTGTGCATTTGTTGCTCAAGAAGCATTGGGTTGCTGAGAGAATGGAAAGTTGTAGGAACTGTAATGGGTGTTGTGGGAAACTTCAGTGGAAAGGGTGTGTGGAGAATGACAAGGGGGTGGATATGGCTCTGACCTACCATGTTCTTTGATAAGCTGGCAGCACATAAGATTGATTTTTAGGTTGTTTTGGGGGTCCATTTGTAGTTGAGAAAGCACAATACTTCTACAGTGCTGGATTCTTTTTGACAGTGTCACCGGAGTCAATAATGTTGGTGGCCAAGCATGCTGCAGCAACAGGAAAGGTCTCCTTTTCTTTCTCACTCCTCCTATGCTATTGCCTCTGAACACAAAGATTTGTTGTTGACCATATTGTAAGGAATCTCTAGCTGAGTATGTACCATGGTACCTCTTTGTTGAATCAAAGTTTATTGATGTGGCTGGGAATCAGGATAGACCTTCATGATGAACCTGGCAGCATCCTACATCTGTGAGCTCTATAAGGATCCTCTCATGGCAGCATACCCGTGAGAACCTCCCACTTTGTCTCCTGAACTTCAGCCACCAGCTGCAAATTTCATCTAACATATTTTCCATGCTGTCATCCTCTAGCTTGTCCAGAACACACCCATAGAAAGGCTTTTTGAGGTTTTCAGTGCTCTGCCTGATTTCCACATGTGACTTTGTCATCACTACTGCCTGACTAGACACCCAGTGATGTGTGAGAAACATGTGTGGCTTTTACCCTCTGTGTTGCATGTGAGAAATCTTCAGTACTTCATACAAAGACTCGCGTACCTACAAAATGATCTTTCATTGCTTGTTGGTATGAAAGTTCAATTTAGCTCTGAGGTGTCTTGATGGTTTAGAGTGCTGGCAAAAGTCATGAAGCCCAGGTTTTTGCCATTTAACATATATGGATGACTCTCTCACATAATTTGTGGCCGATGTTAAGCTTCAAGTGAGTTTTTTAGTATCTTTTGTCATGACTTTTGGTGAACAATCTGAAATTTCTCATGTTGAAGGGGTTCATGATTTTGGCAGCTACTTGGACTACATTTTTGGAAATGAAGTGGAGGCCAAGAGCTTTGCCCAGATGCAAGGTTGGCAGGTGAGCTCTGGAGCATCCTATAGCGGGTTTCCGTAGTACTGAAGATGTCCTTTGAAAGTTGTGTGAGGGATCTACATTCATCACTTAAAGCAGGTTGTAGAGCAGTTGCAAAGACTCCAAAGAAATGGTAAAGGCACCAACACAAAGTGTACCACTCAACAAAGGAGTTCAGGAAGAATTTATTGGTAACAATAACATTTTTACAGTCATATTCTACTGGTTCAATCTAGAATGTCAATCCTCTCCAACTTTGACATCTGCCTATTTTATTCCAAGTGCAAAAATCTGCATCATAGAAGGGGTAGCACAATTGATTAATATCAATCTTCCAAATTTAGAAGTTGGGCATCTATTGTTTAGCATGTGTGAAGTCTGAAGTGCAAACAACACTTCTAAAGGAATGTAACCAGTTATGTAGATGTCCACTATCGTGCTGCTGACTCACTCCTTTTGCAACATGGCCATGTTGATATATTGTTCATCTTATCATGTTGAAACTTCTGACTTGGACTCAACAGACAAGTAATGTGAATACGATAGCTCTGATGATGGCAGCATTGCCAAAGGCCTCTGGCACACACAAGCGTATCATAGTCATCACACAGGGGGTGGACCCTGTGGTTGTTGCTGAAGATGGCAAAGTACAATGACTAGACCTTCCAATGCAGTCCTTCATTGATTTTGTTAGATTATCAGCATTTATGACAGCAGACACTCAAAATCACAGACTGGATATATGTTTATTTGGTTAGCATGCTGGCCAGATGTTGGTTGATGGTCATTAGGTAATATTCAGCCCAGGATAATATATGTTGAATAAGAATCCAGTTCACAATTTGATTTGCCCTACGCAGTTGCTATAGACCAGGAGTGTGTATTGACATTTTTGCACTTTGCATCAGATAACAACTTTTCCAGTGTTATTGGTTCCAAAGGTGAAGCTGGTGGACACCAATGCAGCAGGTGAGGAGAGGCATCACACAGTTTTTTTGCTTGCTCACTGATGATCACAATTGTGAACAAAATGAATTTAATTCCTCGACAACCCAACAAGGCATCAACATGCTCAAGATACTTTGTTATGGTGTGCTGGGTTGCAGGAGATTCGTTTGTCGGAGGTTTCTTGTCACAACTGGTGGTGGGCAAAGGTGTTGCTGAATGTGTAAGAGGTGGCACCTATGCAGCTAACATAGTCATCCAGCATTCTGGCTGCACATTTCCCAAGAAGCCTTCCTTCTATTAGCCTCTAGAAAGTTAGCTTTGTGGCTTCCCTGGCAATGCAAAGTGACTAGTGCTATTTGTAGATCATACTGCAAGTCAGATGTCCAGTTCCACTTGTGGACGCCCTCAGTTACTGATGCAGCAAAAGCATTGAACTGCACCCAAAGTTGATTTTTTCCTTGAGAGACAATCTAAGTGTCGTTGCCCAACATAACCCTTGAGAGACAATCAAGTTGATTTTTTCCTTGAGAGACAATTTTTTGCACCACAAGTCCAAACGCCGTGGAACCAAGCCCATGCACCCCTCCTCGTCGAGAGCTTTCCAAAGACACCAAGAATACTAAAGCATCATGATTTGGTGGATCTCATAACTACAAAACAACCTTCCTTCCTTCATAGGTAGAAATGCACATATTAAGATAGAGAGGAAATGCATCATTGGATTTGAAAAATGTAAGTTAATAAAAAACAAGTTGTAAAAATTTCAAAACATTTGATAAACATACAAGCAAGAATAGGCATTTGGAATGCACCAATCTAAAGGAGATTAACTCTTGCCTAAAGCTATAACATAACTTTGATTGCTCCCAAAAAAAATAATGAAATTCTATGCATGTAACAAAGTTCAAACCAAAGATTACATCTTGGTTATCTTGTGCTTAAATTTCAATTCATGTGAGGCTAGAATGAGTTGAATCCAAGATTTCCAATGAATGAATGTTCATATAAGCACTTGGAAAAAAATCCCATTT
>Ga0116229_10009293_pt1 | contig 15036 bp, 9 predicted proteins | sample S1TSphgellanicum_3_FD_87313 | JGI IMG/M metagenome (GOLD analysis project Ga0116229, IMG submission 87313) | Host-associated microbial communities from peat moss isolated from Minnesota, USA - S1T2_Fc - Sphagnum magellanicum MG | ecosystem: Host-associated > Plants > Peat moss > Unclassified... | reverse complement strand
TTTTATATTTTTTTTTTTTTTTTTTTTTTTTTTTTTTTTTTTTTTTTTTTTTTTTTTTTTTTTTTTTTTTTTTTTTTTTTTTTTTTTTTTTTTTTTTTTGTTTCATGATTTGAATTTGGATTTAGGCTTGTTTTTGTTCTCGTTTTGGGTAGAAAATTATGTAATCTTGGTTGTTTTCATGTTCATGACAAAGTCCATCAAGTTCATTGTATGGTATATACATTCATTGGAACGAAAAGAGAAGCTTTTGGCCTTTAAGTTCGATAATTTGTTGAAACACCAAGGTCATCACAAAGGTAAGGTTTCCACACTTGGAGTTTATGTTATCACCAACTTCTATTTCAATAAGGACTTAGTGCATGCAAAAAATGAACATTATTACATTGTCATTGATTGGCCTTCTGTCCTAAACCACCTCTAAGCCGATGTCCCTTTTAAACAAAAACAAAAATATGTACAATTTGTTCTTATTATCTCCTTTTTGCCCATGGTCATCCCATGATTGATTATGAGAACTTGAAATATTTGTTTGAACTATTGAAAATAAAAAATGTTTCCAAAAAAATTAGATTCAATGTTTAAGTTGGGGCCGGATGGCAAAGGTGATACATGATGTTTGGTTAAAGGCCATAAAGGCCATATTCTTACAATCAAGGTACTTAAAAGAATGGCTAAACAAAAAAAGATTGTAAAGGATTATTTTAGATTTTTATTACATTCATTATTTCATGATTATAATGGATTGGTATATGATTATAACTAGAATGATGTCATGTTAATGTAATTAAAAATCCAAAAATAAATTAGATATAATATAAATGTCCATTTGAGTCATTTTAAATACTTTGAGTCCTTATCTTAATTGTAATTTTCATCTTAAAAGAATCAAAAGTAATGTATTAAAAAATATAATTGACTTCAATTTTCTTCCATGGATAAGTAATGCATACATGTATGAATTTGGTGGATTGTGGTTAAAAGAAATTGTTGGAAAATTGGTGAACATTAGTTGCAACGATAATAATGTTTTCTAAGGCCATAAAACCATGGTGACCTTGCAATTCAAGGATAAAGTTGCCCCTTTTGTCACTAAAATCCATTATTTTGCTCACAACACCCACCTTGTTGTCATCATTTTGTTGGACATCCCTTTTGGTGCATCAGTTGGAGCTTTTCCTACGGAGTCATTATGTTTTTTTGTTCTTAGTTTGAAGAAATTTATAAAATTCCAAAAGATGGCCATCTCCTCCAAACCAAAGGCAACAAGCTCTTCCAAAATGTGAAAACATGTTGGATCTCCATGTTTTCTTCAGTTAAACAAGTCTAAACTCATAATACCGTCCTCTCATTGTAAAAATGCATGTGAAAAATTCCAAAAATGATTTTGCGAGGTAGAATTTGAGCTCTTCATGTGATGTGTAGGTCATTCTAAGGTTGCCATGCATCCTTCCTTTGCTCAAATGTTTTCATGCATTAATATAATCGCATAGAGCAAATATGTTTTTGTTTGTGACTTTGTGGAATTTGTGAAGGTGGCCACCAAAAGCTTTACATGTTCTATTGTGAATTATACGCAAAGTTTGAAAATTCAACTTTTTATGATTTCAATGTTACTGAATCCCTAACCAACACTAACTTGCTCATGGAATAGTTTTCTAATTTGAATGGGGGAGAGGATTACCTTGCCTTTTCTTTTGCTAGCCACAAGTACTTATTTATTATGATGATGGTATTCATGAATGTTCTTAACCTGTCACCAAACTTGCATTTAGTCAAGTAGTGAACAAGGTGAAAAAGGAGTGTGAAGGTGCAACTTGAGGCCTGGTGTTTGAGTTGGAAAAACTTTTCTTAGAACATGAGGTGATGATTGTTTTGGGTGTGTTTTACCCCAATTCTAAACGACCAATATTCCAAAGACGGAAAATAATTTTTACTTTCATTTGAATGTGTTAAAAATAATTTTTTGCATGCTTCATAAGGTGGCTGAAAATGGGAAGAACATTAACATGCAATCCTAAGTGAGGAGGATAGCCTGAATTTAATGACAAAACTTTGGTGCAAAGTCACCACATCTCCCATCCTCAACCACAAGTTCTCAAAATACATGAAGTTAATAGAAAATATCATTGTCTAGGTTCTTGGTTTCGTTGAAGATGAACACACATTCATCACTATTAATTTCATGAAAAGTAGGTTATAGAATTGACAAGAGTATGCATTTGAATTTATGCACTTGATTTTATAGTTAATGGTTTTTTATTATGCAAAACTTCCTTTATGATCAGGCCATTACCAAACAATAAGGCAAAACATGATATAGTGTAATTGCATAGATGCAAGCTTGTTTTTGGAAGCTGGAAAGGTTTTTTTGGAGGATTCATGGATTACAAAGAAAAATCAAACACACCATATAAGAATATGACAAAATTTTGAATATAAATTACCATGTTTGAATTTATGTTTGCAGGAATTCTCCTTTTTTGACATTGCAATTTGTCAACATCAATTGGAATTTGTGATTTTGGGCAAATTTTTTTGATGACCACTCATGGTTACTGGTTGACATTAAGGTGGATGTAATGGGAAATGACAAGTGTAATCTTACAAATTATGCAACAAGCAATTTTATCATGTGTTTATTGAAAATGTACATGTCTCCTTAATTAATGTATGGACCAATTTCTAGCCTTATGCTCCTCTAAACTCTTGAGTTCTTGGAGTTTTAAGAGTTTGGACTTTGGAGTTCCTCCACCACTTCACAAAGAATTCATGCACAAAAATTTATATTGGGTTTCATGAATTAGGCTTGACACTTAATGCAAAGAATGAACATGTTGTGAAGGTTGGGATGGTCTTCAATGTTTCCTTATGATTTCAAAACTATGCAAAGGATGTAGTCATATGCACATTGCAGTTGGACTCTCGCCTTCAATCAATCACTTTTTAGTTTTTCATGCAAATGTGTGATGATATATGCTATATTTGTGAGCACATGGTAGATTGTAGTTTTTCATTTTCTAGGTTTTGCATTTCTTTGGACGTCTTGTATCCTTGTAATTGGATTTATTAGTGCCACTAGGAATATCTTTGTGCAAAATTTGAAGCAAGCCTCTTTGTTGCAACATATTGTTGAATGGAACAAAAATTTCTTGTTTAGCAATAATGCCATCACCAAATATGTACTTGTGGCAATACACATGTTGCTAGTATGTTTTGATCACATTGAGGGCTGTTGTTGTTGCAATTTACAACTTGCCATCATGGCCACTCGTCAAAAAGAAAAATTGCCAAGTCATCTACAGAACACATAAAATTTTGGCCACCTATAGTATTTCATACATGAGCTGTGAAGCCACCTTGGCAACCAGCCATACTTGAAAGAAAAAGGCTGGTGGACTCTTTGTAAGGACCCATTTCAAGGAGCCATTCATCCAGAGAGCCAAATCATTTACTTAACAAGAAGAGTAGGTAGTTAATTTCAGAGGTCATGGATAACTTAAATGGTTTTGGGGTCTTTCTTTATTCCAGAACTCTTGTAGCCTTTTTTCACTAGGTGGAATTTGTGTGTGCCAGTTGCACTTTCCCAGGTCCCCATAATAATAATTGCTTGGGAGTCATGAGACCAGGCTCTGCTAGTGTGGCCTAGGAGTAGGTACCCAAGATGGGATCCAAGCAGTTTGATATTAATTAGTGTAGAGACAATGATTCTATATTCAGGAACAGGCCCTGTTATATAAATTTGTCATTGCCATGAGTGTCAACATTCTTGTGATGTCTTTTTTCTTGGGGCAAGAGAGTGAACCACCTGGCTCTCCCCCCAGGTTGCAGTGCTCTTTTTGTGAAATTTAATGAAGCTACAGTGACAATCATCCATTGAAAAAGATGTAAAAAAAAAGTCATGCATTCTCTCAAAGTTTTAATTTAATTATCTATAAACTTGGGCTCCACATTGCTACACACTAATAGCAATGATCGATCACATAGAAAGGAAGGCAAAAGCAAGATAGACAACAAAATACAAACAGAAATAATTTTATAAAAAAAAGAAATTTGAAATAAAATTTTATGTTTGAAAAATTATAATTCAAAATTATTGCAGTGACAATCACCAAAATATCCATCCTATGTAAACCAGTTTTGATGAAACATTGTCGCTGGAATTTGAATATATTTGATCTTTAATTAAAAAAACAGGCTACACATATTTCCTACTATTTCACTTGACAGATATCGACACTTAGAGCAAACAGGTATTAGAAAATAACTAACAAACAAACAATGACCAAAAAGGATTAGGGGTGTACTTGCCATCTCTCAAAAGTGCCATAGTACCACAACTTGTACTACCTACTCCAGAATGAAGGCAGAGTGGCCATTCTCCTTTTTACTTCTAGCCTTCCTAGAAAATACTACAAATAGACACAAAATAGGCTAACATAACACACACACACACACATGAAAATCACATTTTAAAACATGTCTTTCCCAAAAAGGTTCACGAATACGAAGTTCACCTCCTCTGGGAAAGAGAGCAAAAGAATCCCTTCTCCCCTAAGCCAATGCCTCTTCCACCTATTCTCTTAGAAAAAATGGGCAACATTCCCAATCCTATCATCCCAGTTTTACTGTCTTTCTTTTTTCCCGAGCGCCTCCACTGCTGCCTCATATATTTTCACTGCTCCTACCTGTACAGCTACTATAATTCCTCTCGAACCTTGTGCATTAAGTGCTGAGTTTTAGAAAGAAATAACTTGTCACCTAAGTCTGTTAAAACCCTAGCTAAATCCAATTAATATCACCTCACAAAATTGCAAAATAAATAAAACCTCTGGTACAAGAAGATAGACGATTTGATAAGGAATTATAAATTCCCTAAATAACGTAGTTATACATTATTTATAACTTCAATATAGATGAATTATACACGCAACAAAGTAAAACAAATAAAAGCATCAGATTTCCTATTTTCCAAGGAAACCTGTCCAGTGTTTGTACTCGACAGGCCATCTGCTTAGACAACATTTGGCATGGCCAAATTATGACCACTTTAATGTAGATAATTTGTAAAGCACTCTTGAGAAATTCCTTAGTGTATTAGGAGGTTATATCAATATGCAAGAACATCCCTCCTAGGAAAAAGGGCACGTTCAGGATCTTACACCTAGTCCTTAAGAGTGCAAAGGATCTCATGCCTACTTGTAGGTTCAGGCACCCACCTACCCATCTTCCACCTTGCAGTCTATGTATGTTTACGTTCATGGTAGTGTTTACCTTGTGCTTTACAATGGGTAAAGCCCACATGAATAGGGACAAATGAATGCTGGGATGCACTTGGCTACCACCTCATTTTACACCATTTATTCTAGGACCCTGGGGCCTGGGAACCTCCCGCCCCCCTAGGGCTTTACCCTACACAAAAAAGACATAAAGCAATTTCTAAGAATTTGTAGGGATGGCACAAAGATCTGAGCCCAATAAATCTCCTATTGTATTGTAGGATCGTTTGGGAAAGTTGATATCCTAGGGTTAACTCACCTACAGTCTCATTTGTAGGTACCTAATAAGTAACTACTTACATGGATATAAGTAGGTGTCTGATAAGCACCTGCTTAAGGTCCATTCACACTTGGTGTTAGGGACTTTAGTGTTGAGTGCCCTAAAACCATGCTAGTCATTTAGGACTTACACCTACTTACCATGAACATTTTTTGTTAAGCTAACATTCGCTTAACATTATGATATCACCCATTTAACATTTGGTGCCACCTAGGATGCCACCTAGATTTTCATTTAACACTGACTTAACATCAAGTGTGCATGCACCATAATACATGGATAGGTAGGAACCTCATAAGTATCTACTTTGCATGGATTCTTCTTCTTATCATTGCTGGACCAATAATTCATGGCTTATCCATTTGTCCCCTTCTGTTGTGTTTTTTTCAATAAAGTTTGTTAGGTTTACATCCATCAACAAAACCTCATCTTCTATGTTTTACTGGCCATTTGGGGCAGTTACTGTAAGCTTTCGAACCCAACGGAACAAACAAAAAAACCAAAAAAATAATGCAACTTGGCTGCCATGTGAAGCCTGCCCAAAATGCCTAGTTAGTGTAGAGGTAAGGCCTTTGCACGAGGGCATTACCCAAGGTCAAGATCCTGCCACAAAAATTTTAGTTGGACCAGATGATCCAAAAGAGCGGTGATGATCCTTCCAAAAGTTGGAAGATCTGTCCAAAAAATGGAAGAACTCTCTTGGTTGAGAAACGAAATTTTGCTGAGGTAAAATTCTGTTCTAGAACCTGCCCTCTCCAAACACTAGACATTTATGGGCAGGTCTTTATGATTTGGAGCCTCTGTGCCTTCACTTATGCAGGGTGGTTGTAAGTATAGGGAAAGGCCTTGCCATCAGGGAATTACTAAACCCTAAACCCTCCAAATACAATTAAGATTTTTCTCCGAGGTTGTTACATTTTCTAAACTGATAAGTTTGGGCAAATTTGCAGCTCAAACTGGCCGATGACTTGAAGATGTCAGTAAGAGTAAAGATTGAACATGCTAGTATATTTTCTATCAGATTTTAAGATTGATTTTCTGGTTGGTAGCAGCCCTTTTATTTTCCTCTCAAACTGGTGCAAAATTTATAAGCCTTGCAATTTTTTAAAAGTTTATTTTGAGGTTATGTCGTCAAGCAGAATATGATGACAGCGCATTTCAAAAATGGAACGCCCACTATACCATTGTACAGAGGATGTTGAACCCTAAACCCTAAAACAGAAAAAGAAGAAGCTGATCAGTAATGTATGGAAGTGGATGATTCTGGTAGTACTTTGGCAGCTTTGACACTAATTATATTATTTTCAGAAATGTTGAATTTTTTTAAAATAAATAAATTTCTAGAAAAAAAAATTTAGTGAAAGAAACTAAAGAATCATTGAGAATGTTTAAGAATATTCTGCAGCTGCCCTCATACTACAATGGTTGGACATTTTGTTGGCATATAAATTGGAGGTTTTTTGCTGTGGTTTAAGAAAGTGATTTTTTTCTACTAATAAAATCTTGTTTTGCAAGGTAGGTTTCATTAGGTTGACATTGTCATTTCAGTTTCAGGTTCATTGCATTGGCATGACGATATCCAAATAGTTAGCCCACTAGCATAGACAAATTAGTTTTCAACTTGCCCTTCAATTCTTGGGTAATAATAAGGAAATCAAATTGCATATGTGGAATCAAATTTTTTTGTGCATGTCTAAAAACCATTTTGATCCTTGTATTTTAGGTGATATTGCACATTTATATTTCATTATGTTGCCTAAAGGCTAGAAAAAATTAGTTCAAGAATAGTGATAAACAATGTTGTATTTGTGGAAGATCATAAAGAGTACATGTGCAACTATGTTTGGGGAACATGCAAGGAACATGTTGGAGTAAATACTTATTGTCTATAGACAACTAACAAGCATTCATTACAAGAGAATGTGGGTTTTCTCACACAAAAGGCTGTGGGGTCATGACACTTGTGTGAGGTAAAAACCTTGTGATTTCATCCCATTACAACAATGTACAATATGTGATGTTTATTGTGACTTATATTACATTAAAATGACAATTTGACATTAGGTAATGATGTAATTGTGGGTTGGCATGGTTTGGTTGGTTGGTGTTGGTTTGACTCACGGATGGTGTGGGTGATGAAATGTTTGTTCACCAATATCTTGTGCATATATGAGTAGGGTAAGGACTAAGGTCCAAAACAGGGCTGCTCTAGGAATGAAAGTTAGATGTGAGGTGGGCATCAAGCATGGGACTCAAATTCTTACTATCTCCCCATTTGAGCTCCTTACCCTGCATAACGATCTTGTTGAATTTGATTTTCAAAATGGATGATTGTCATTGATTTTGGAGGAGAGGATGCACCTTACACATGAGGTTCCTTCGTGTAAGGTGGTGGCCACATACCTTGAAAGATTTTTACCAGTCCTTTAGGTATTACTAATCTCTTTCATTGCAAACTCTAACTTATAGTTGATTTGGCCCTCCCTCCTTCCCAACATGTACATGTGTTTTCCTATCCCCACAAGACATGGGAAGTGATGTCCATAGCCTTTTCTCCCAAAATAATTTGTTGTGTTACAAGCTTGGGGTTAGGTTGTTCTGAATCCACATTTGGTGGGGGATGATATCAGGATGCTAGTGAAGCATGACTAAAACACCAAGTCATTTAGCATTCCATTTTTGAAGGGGTTCAAACCAGTGCTGAGTGGTTCTCACTATTTTTGTGAGAACCTGATTAGTTCTCATATATATATATATATATATATATATGGTGGTGGTGAGAACTGATTAGGTTATCAATTTTTTTTCAAACTCATCCAGTTCTCAGATAAGGCGGTTTTCATATATACAACAACAATCAGTTTTCACAACCTGATTATTAAATTTTTCATTAATTAAAATCAGTTTTAATAATTAAATAATTAATAATTCAATCATTTCATCAAAGGAAAAGAGCAACAGCATGTGAGAAGAGTAACACCAACAGGAAAAGAATAAGAGCAATGGGAAAAGAGTAATAAGAATAAAGATAAGAGTAATAGCAGTGAAAAGAAGAATAATAGCAATAAAGAGAGAAGAACGACAATGGAAGAAGAGTAATAAAAGGAAAAGGAAAAAAGTAGTAACAAGAGGAGAAGAGTAGCAGCCCCAAGTGAGAAGAAGAACAAGAGGAGCCAATACCAATAGCCCCATGTGAGAAAAAGAACAAGAGGAACCAATGAACCAAATTTGTTGAAGACCCTGAGAATTGGATATGGGTTTTCATCTGAAAACCCATCCAGTTTTCTCTCTTTTTAAAAAAAAATCCAATTTCAGTTCTTGTAGTCGGTGAGAACCTTAAAACTGATTTTTAGCCTGGTTTTCATTCAAAATGAGAACAGTTGATTACCGATTGAGAACCGGTTTGAGAACCGGATCACCCAGTGAGAACCACTGAACACTTGTTCAAACCAACTTTCCGTGGTTCTTTCTTTTTATGAAGAACTTTTGGTTCCAATTCTTAAAAAAATAAAATTGAACAGTTCCAATTTTGGTTCCGGTTCTACACATAACTGAAATTGTGACATTAGTTCCAAGTAAATCCTTAATTTAGAGGTAAGTCAGTTTTGGGAGAATAGGGGATTGAACTCATAAAAGTATGAAATGTGAACAAATGAAAATAATAGGGGATGGAACTAGTTTTTGCACCAAAATTGGAGCAAAAACTAGTTTCATCCCCAGTTTTGCTTCTTTGTTTTCTACATGTGATAACACCTTCATTGCGGCTGTGCCTTCATCACACGACCTTTCTTCAAGGAGTTTTTTCTTGAGCTTCTTTAGCATTTCGGCTTGGAAAGAAATTAGCAATGTGGAGAAATGTAGGCATGGAGTGCTTTTTGCAATTCAGAGGTGTGCACTTAATTTATTTTATTTTACTTTTTGACATTTTGGCTTGCAAAGAAAGGAGCAACTTAGAGCATGGGCATGGAATGTAGGTTCCCTAAAGTGTTCTTTGCAAATTCACAGGTAGGGGTTTGGTTTAAATGTCTAAAAATCCCATAGGCATAGCATGGTGCCAATGTTTAATAATTGTTGTTTAGCCAATGTGAGCCTTTGGTCAAGCTTCTTGTGGTCTATTTCAATCTTCACCTTGACACTTTACAAAATCCTCCAAAATTTGACTTATACATGGTTAAGCAAATCACTCTATGGTAATCCTACAAATGTACCACTTGTGTCCAGCCTAACCCAAGAACCCTTAAATTCCACTTGCCCCACCATATTGCAATTCAAGAATCAAGTACATTGTTGCCTCCATTGCCGAGTTCCCTTGTGGGAGAATACATATTGCCATGTTTGCTCATCACATCATCCATGTTATGGTGACTCCATTGAGTAAGCAACTCTTGGTTTAAGGTTGTAGGAGAAATCTTGACTTGAAATGCATTCGAAATAATTTGACTTAGAATGCATTGGAAATTGCTCAAATAGATCATTGATCATACCTAAGGAATATTGCATTGCATGGTATTATGATGGTGTATTTTCAAGAGTGCCTCAAGTTTGAATTATTTTGTTTGTAATCATGTTTGCATGCATGTGACATATTCATCGATTTTGATTTCAATAGATAATCCTATATTGATTTTTGCTCGGAGTTGAAAATCCCTAGGGAGGATGCAACTTTTTGAACCTTCATATCACCTTTGTAAATGAACTCTATTTTGCACTTGGCATTTTGAGGTGAAAAATTGTGGCTAAGTTTTATAATCCCATTTTAATTTGGGTCATATACATATGAATTCCATTTTCACACAAGTTTGTGGTTTGCAACATAAGAGGCAACTCTAATATATGATGATGGGTTGCTTGGGTTTGGTATATATGAAAAACATTTGTAAGTTCTATAAAGCTTTGATATGAAGAGTTTTGGTTTCATTATTTGGGTTTGTGATTTACAACCTATGAAACACCTCAATATAAAGAAATAGAAGATTTGAAAACCGTACTTGAGGTCTTGGAAACCCTAATGGAAATCTTAAAACCTTAATTGTGGTCTTTTAAAACTTTAATTGAGGTTTCTGTTGGTACATATGCAAAGTACTGAATGACTTATCATAATAATATTTTCCAAGAATATATTTTGAAAGAATTGAAGACTGGGACCTCTAGTTTATGTGAGTGCCAATGACTTCAAATGTGAAGTCTAAGCAATGGTTACAGATTAAATTAGTTAGAATAGCTATGATTATGAAGTAATGACTATATTTGGGTTTTGTGGAATCAAAGTGTTTCATGAATTTTTTTCATTTCCACTTCAACATTCTAATTCCCCACTCCACATGCACTTTGTATCCTACATGCATGTTATTGTATGCATGCACCACATTTAGGTCATGTCTAGGGGCAAATTCATGTTTCCCAAGTTGTTGTATCACAAACATTTCTTCACCCGTATAACCTGGGTTCCAAAATAAGTACTTGAAATAATCATGTTTATGTACAAAAAACTGACATTAGTTAGAGCTAGGATACCCACTATTAAGGTAAATGAACAACTATAATTACAAACACAATTTAATAATGCATATCCTTAGATGAAGAGTTAATTGAATCATCATTGCTGAAAGATGTCATGAAACACAACAACAAACCCTAACAAAGAACCATCTTAACCCTAAAAAAACCTAAATCTAGAAACAAACCCTAAAAAAACCCATAAAATTAGCCCTAAGAAAACCCTTAAAACACACTTCAAAAATTGTGAATATAGTTCTAAGCAAGTCCTTGAAACACACCTTTAAAAAAGTATAAAACTTGCCTTAAAAGAGCCCTTGAAACAAACACTAAAAAGAACCCTAGTAAGAAGCCATTCTACACCCTAAAATAAAATCTTAAAAACAATCTAAAAAAATTCTTGAAATACAAAAACACTTAAACAACTTCAAAAGAAACTCTATAAAAAATTCATAAATGAAACCCTAAGAGAAAATCCAAATGAGACTCTAAGAATAAAAATGTAAGAACAAATTAAAATTATTAAAATAAAATATGAACAAATGAAACGTGAAAATTAAAATGAGAAATAGAAAGAAAGCTCTTTCAAATTTCAAGTGAAAGTGAGAAAGAGGTGAATAGTAAAGAAATTCACTTCCCTAGTTTTATGTAACTAGCCTTAAAAGAGGCTAAGCTAGCCTTAAAAGGCATCCTATGCCATCCATGGTGCAATCCCTAAAACAATATTGAAGAAAACCACCCCCAAGTGCAAAAATGTGCAAACCCAAAGAAATACCTCAAGTGGAAGCCTTGACGAAAAGTTAGCAAAAAAATTTAAATTCAAGAAGTAAAAAAAAGTGAAAAAAAAAGAAGAGAAGAAGTTATTTCACCACATTTTGAAATCTAATATCAATTTTGAGGTTTCATACCTAATCTTGTTGACTTACAAATAACAAATAATAATGGATGAAACCGAATTAAAAGGCGAGATAAGGTATGGGACTGGGGAGCACTTTACAAATAGCTTTATTATAAAATATGAGAATGAGCTTGTGTCTCACCTTGGATATCATTATCTATAGACTATGTTCCATACCAGCTAACAAATTATTTACTTGGCCCAACACTGGTATAAAGTCTTGATCTCTATTTCCAAGCACTAGTGTTGACATAGCAATCTGAGTTGTCTCCTGATGTCCTACCCCACATTCTTGCAAAGCTCCAAAGTTGAGAATATGTTCTATAACCGAGACAATGAATATGGCTTCTTCTGCATATATACTGTGTGTATGTTGCTGGCAAAAATACTCACTGGGGCCCAATTGAGATTGACAAAGGTGAGTGATAAATTGTTGCATCGGTGGAATACTATATACTACAGCTGTTATCTTTGTTTCTAACAAGCTCTTTATATGTTATTGATGGGCCAGAGTGAACCAGCACTCACCAGTGTACCATGAAGGATGGAAGCTAAGTTTGTTGAGTTCCGGTTCTCTAGCTAACTATGGTGGTTAGCTTAGTCGGTTCTTTAGATAACTATAGTGGTTAGCTTAGTCAGTTCTTTAGCTAACTACGGTGGTTAGCTTAGTTGCTCAAGTGGGTTGTTTGTAGGTAGGTAGTAAAACCAACCCTTACCTATGTGTCAATTATGTATGTACCTAGTAGTCACCTACCAATCTACCTATATATATATAGGACCTATTTCTTATAGAAGGGGTTACCAAAGGTGAACCCAGATATTTAACTCAGTAGGGGTGCACCACAACTGAGTCATAATGTGGGGCATCCAGTGGATGCTGGTGGGTGCTGGTTCACTCTGACCCCTGGCCTTACCCATGTACAAAAAAAAGCCCCAGGCCCCATTGAAATGACAGAGGGAGGGAGTAATGAGCTATTTATTTGGCAATACAGAACATGAATGAGGGCCACCTTCACTCAATGATGAAAAACATGACCTGTCTATCTATGAAGGAAGGTAGTTTGTTTTGGTTTGTAGGTATGAGATCCACCAAACCAGGATGCTTCAGATCATGTTCTTGGTATCTTTGGAAAGCTCTTGACAAGGAAGGGTGCATGGGCTTGGTTCCATGACGTTTGGACTTGTGGTGCAAAAGTTCTTGAATATTGAATGATTTCTTCACTGAAAATTAAATTAAATTGTAGCTGAAAATTTTGTAGGAATTGGAATGTGCCTTTGGCGTTCTTGAAAAGATCTTGATGAGAAGGATTTAATGGAATTTATTTGGTAAGACTTGGATTCAAAATATGGGAGACATTGATTTAAAAGTAATTTCTGCCAGTGAAAATTCAAATAAATTCCAAAAAACCAGGTTTTGGAAGGAAAAATCAATTGAGAACATGGTAACACTTGGGCCAACGGCACAGGCCACACTAGTATCTTTTGAATGAAATGAGTCCAAGCTGCTTGATTGTCCCCCAACTGATCCACTTACAGGAAAAAGATCATATAATAGATGATCTCATCCTGGGGACTAGCCTATACCCCAAAGTCCTCCAACTGATCCACTTATATGAAAAGATCATAGAAGAGATGATCACATCCTAGAGACTAGCCTATACCCACAAAACCTATTATTGGGGGTAGATAGTGTAGACTCTTTGATGATGCATGTGCGGTGTGGAAGTGAAAAAGCACAACATTTGAGTTGTGCCTAGGCTTGTCGTATTGTCATATGGACTAGGTGACCGGTGAAAAACCGTGCAGGTTACCAAACATAACTGTTTGTACAGGAACATTGAGCTGATGATGAGTTATGGGACACAGAAGAGTATGAGTTATGAGGTTTAGCCAACTAGTGAGCAGGATTGTGCAGAAAGGTGTTATGGAGGTATGAAGATATCAGATGGTGACAAAATTGCAAAATATGTGATATTATTGAGGAACTCTTCTCCAATGGCATGCTGCCATGTTAGCAAGTCACTAGTTACAATCAGATATGGACTGGGTAACTGGCTTGAGATGGTCAGATATGGAGAATTGTTGGGTTTCTGGTGAGACCATTCTTGGAAACCAGATGGCTCGAGCCAATTACCCACAAAACTAGCAGAATGGGTTGTGATACATCCATGTGCTGAGCAGTTTATGGATGTGAAGTGTTCCCTTGGTCAAAAACTGCCGAACGGCAATTTAAAACCTGATATATATGGGGCAATAAGGAAGAGACCAATGCAAGGGTGTATTGTTGGTTCTGCATTTGAAATATATATATATATATGAAAGATTTGTTTGGGTTCAGATAATGAAATAAGCCACGGCGATCTAGACCAAGCCAATTGAATTGAACATTTGTGAAAATATGAAGTTGAGGAGGTGTTGGAAACCTTCAAAATTATTGCACGCGATGATCTGAATAATTTCACTACTCATATGACAATATCGTTGAAGAATATTTGTAAATAATGGAAAAAGAATAATAACAATAATAATATGAAATTCAAAAAATGAACTGATTTTTTGAAAAAGCTAATTATATGTTTTTGTCAATATGGAAGCTGACCCTAGGCTATGCTGTGACAAATCTAGATGACCATCATGCCAACAACTGACTAAAAACTTGTCTCTATGCGGAATGGCACTTACAAGTTTACTAGCCTCCGAGGCTAGATCTAGAATGGTATCCACACCTTGAAAGACCAAAGCCTTATTGTTCTTCATATGGGTATGATCTTTTCAACCAACAAGAAAAAGAGGAAAAAAAACCCCCCCAAAAAAAGTAATTTTTCAAACCTGAACTTCTTGGAGTATTTTTTTTTTCCCTTGAATTTTGTATGTGATAGCCAAAATTGCAATCATCCATAAGAAAATTTAGCCACATTGGGGTATAACAAGATATTGAAGAAAAAATAAATTGAAGCAGTAGTCTATATCATTGGCTACCTACTAGAATTTTAGAAAAATTCTGGTGATTTAAAAACCCATTAAAAAAATGTTCTCATTTTCTATTTTCAATTAAACAACTAGTGAGATTTTGAGAGAGAGAGAGA
>Ga0116229_10009292_pt1 | contig 15039 bp, 9 predicted proteins | sample S1TSphgellanicum_3_FD_87313 | JGI IMG/M metagenome (GOLD analysis project Ga0116229, IMG submission 87313) | Host-associated microbial communities from peat moss isolated from Minnesota, USA - S1T2_Fc - Sphagnum magellanicum MG | ecosystem: Host-associated > Plants > Peat moss > Unclassified... | reverse complement strand
TCCCCCAGAAGGTTTTTTTAAATTTGCCATTTATTTTTTTTTTTTGGTGGTTTTTTTTTCCTTGTTTTTTGTTTTTTTTTTTTTTTCTCATATTTTTTTTTCCTAGATCACTGTTTTTTTTTCCTAGGCCTCCTTTTGATTTTATTTTTCTTGCCACCCTTGACACCAATTTTTTTTTGGGGAACTCCTACCTACCCCCCTCCAACCTACCTAAAGCCCTTCCTCCTACCAACCCATTAGCCTCCCTCATTCTGCTCACCCCTCCTTTGCACTCCTTCCATTGCCAACATTTGAAAAACATGGACAACATGGGGATTTGGGTTGAGGGCTTTCAAAGCTTCAAGAGCTTCAAGAGCGTGAAAAAGGGACCAATTTCAAAGTTCGAAGGGGTACAGTTTGAAGTGTGGGAAAAGGTGGAGCTTGCAAAACATGAAGAGCCCATGATCTTGGAGGTAGATTTTTTTATTTTATTTTATTATTATTATTTCTTTTGGAGTTTTTTCCTTTGTCAACAAGGGATGTTGATGAGCTTTAGCTTGTTGGCATTTTTAAAAATTTGTTCTTCTATCATGGGGGATGTAGATGAACTTGAGCTCATTGGAATTTGTTTTTGAGCTTGCACCTTTGTCTAGGGAAGACGCTGATGAATTGACTTGTTGGTTTTTTAAAAAGTGTGCTCCTTGAAGGGGGGTCGGTGGGGGGGGGCATTTTTTTTTGTGTGCTCTTCTATCAGGGGGATGTAACAACAAAATAATTACTAATAATTACAAATAATAGTATTAATGTTGGGGTAACAATATGGATAAAAATAGGGAATAAAATAATGAACCTCATGGGCCTACAAAGAGAATCTTTTGACTAAGGGCATAAGGGTTGATTATGAATAATTTATGTAACTATTTCAAATTAGTAATAATGGGAGGTCAAATATGTAAACTTGATAAAATCCTAGATTCCTAATAATATAAAACTTATCCATAGGAGGATGAAAAATTATAAGTGACACTTGATGATTGGTTTGATACATGGAATAGATATAGATGAATGTGGTTGACTATTCATCCACTTCTTTTCTTCAAGTATATAAGGGGTAGAGATTGGAGCTTTTGGGGATAATTTGCATTCAATTTCATGTTGTTAGTTGGATCAAGACTTGTAGAAGTATCATATGTGAATAGGAATCTTTGAAGAAATAAAATGTGGAGATTATTGTGAATACCATTGTGTAAACATTATAGTCTTTGGTGAATGATCCCCATAAAGAATAATCTTTAGGCGCATGTGATGAACTCCCTTGGGGTGTAATTTTCACATAAAGATTTGACTTTAGGCGCATGCGTGATCCTATCCCAAAAGAGTGTAAAGTCTCATGTTGGAAATCATGCAAATGATGAATATTGCAAGTGTTGTTTTGAAATATGTTTGATAGTCTACCTATGTGTTAGAAGGGATTAATAAAAAATTAATCTTCATAATTACAAACCCCCTCCTAGGCTACATGGACACCAACCAATTGAAACTTGTCAACCTTTATTGTTAGTGTGCTTCTCTACCCAAGGGGACATCGACAAGTAAAAGCTTGTCGGCCCTTTTCTTTTAGTGTGCTCTTTTGTCAAATGAGGATGTCCACAAGTTGAAGCTCGTTAGACATTTTTTTTAGTGTGCTCTTCTATCCAAGGGGGATGCCAACAAGCATGGCCTTTTTTCTTAGATTATTCTTTTGTCCAAAAGGGACGCCAATGAGCTTCAATTCATTGGCCATTTTTAAAAATGTGTTCCTATGTCCAAGGGACACCAACAAGCTGAAGCTTGTTGGTTTTTTTTTTTGAGTATGCTCATCTATCTAGGGGTAATGCTAATGAGCTTTAACTCATCATCCATATTTTTTTGGAGTTTGCTGGTCTATCCAATGGGGATGCCAACAAATGCAAGTTCATTAACAATTTATTTTTTTGAGTTTGTTAGTCTATCTGGTGCTTGTTTCATTGGCCATGGTTTCTTTTGAGTTTTCTCTTTTGTCCAATGAACTCGTAGATGAATTTTAACTTGTCGGCATTTTTTTTTTAGAATTGCAAGTCTTTGACCATTTTGTGTATGTTTGTTGCTACATGTAGGAAGGCATGTGCTCCTCTTTTTGGTTTTTCTTTGTTGCTACCTACAAAGACGTGAGACTTGAACTATAATAACATAGTTGGTGATGGGTTTTTTTTGTTTTTAGAGCTAGAAAATGAACTAGTTGGTGTTGGTGGTGGTCCTTATTTTGTTTTTTGACTTCTTTTTTAAAATGCAAACATTTAAAAAAATAACAACTAATGCCCCCGATCAACAAACTACAACTAATGATGTGGATGGCATGTGGGGTTTGAGGAGTGAAAGAGATTTTGAGGCAAGGGATGGAGGACAACAAGTGCAAGCGAGTGTTGAAAGTGCATTGGCTCCAAGCATGATTAATGAAAAACAAGTGCAAGCAGGTGTTGATGTTGTGGAAACATCTACAACAAATGTTAAATTGAAATGGACTTGGCGAAAATAATTTTGAACATAGTGGAGCAAGAGGCTATAGATTTTACTCCAATGCTAAAGCAAGAGAATGCAAATGAGGTTGTTGATATCGATCGAAGTGACATATTGAACTTTACTTACTATAATTAATTGCCCCATCCATCTCTCTAGTAGAAAGGATGGTGGGTTTTTTCTGGTCAAAATTTTGGGTGCAATACCTTCATTAATTAAACCCATTAATTGTGGTTGTTAAACCTTTGCCCCACCTTCCTTCTCCATATGAAAAGGTGGATGGGGCATTTGTTTTTGTTCAAAATCTCTAGGAAATACCTTAAGGCTTTATAAGTGATATTTTCTTTCTAAGGTTAATTTCATTTCTTGCAATTTTGAACATCGGGTTTTAACAATACCCTCATCTTTTCTTGTTGATCTTTTATCTTTCAGTTCAATATCTTCATCTCATGTTTTTTATCCTTTATATTTTTATGCAATATCCTCATTTTTTCTTTTGAACTTTTATCTATCTATGCAATACCCTTGTCGTATGTGGGCTAACCTTCATCTATAGTGTTAATTTTCACATTATGTTTATTATTTTTGTTTTTTTGGTTTCTGATGTGATTGCCCCTCCCCCAGTTTCCATAGAAGGTGTCCATTGGGAAATGGATGGTACTAAGTGGGCTTGTAGGGTTGGTGGGTGTGATGCATCCTATATCACCGAGTGTAACTTGGTACAACATTTGCAATCACACCACAATGTGGTTATGGAATTGGGCAAGCCCGAATGCCCATCTACTTGGGAGGAAGCCTCAAGTGATCAAAATCATGTGGCCATGAATGCGTTGATTTTGAGCAACCATATGGCCCAATTCTATCACAATGAGAAAAAGGCAATTACTAGGGCTAAGAGGCATGTAAACCTAGATTGGGATAAGCTTTAGGTTGTTTTGTGAAGCACACCTAAGGTTCCTAAGCTTGCACTTGTCAAGCTAGCCTCTAGCCACATTCTTGAGCTTCTTGGCATGACTACATGGGGTGTGGGGTCCATCCCTTTCAATGTGCAAACTAAAGTGGAGTGCGATGAGGACCTTGTAGTTGTGATTCGAATGACTTGAGCCAAGTATGTAAAGGGGTTCAAAGGCATTTGGATGGAGTGTAATTAAAAGTCTGCATTTAATAAGATGGTGTAGTGTGAAGAGATTGACCTTCTTATGCAATACCATGAATCATAAATTATTTGTGGTTTATAAGTTTTAATAATGCCATATTCAATTTTATTTGAATTTCAAGGTTTGGGTTTCATATGCAATACTTATTGTATTGTGTTATTTGTTTTAGGGTTTGAGGCACCACTAAGGAGGTGCTTATGGTCAATGTTATGGAGGTAACATTGGCCAATCATGGGGTATTTACACATCAACATGCTTAGGATGCAGAGGTTGCATCAACATGGTATAGGAAGGGCAACAAAATCCCATCCCCCTCCAATAATGATACATATAGCCCAAAGTTTATCCCCCATTTTGATTAGGGCGTTGTTTTGGACTTTAGGATGTTAAGGTAGTAATTTATCTTTGAGGCAACCACATATTGACCATAATGACATGTTCCCCATTTTATGGTGGGTTTGTTTCAAACTTGGACATTTTTGTAACATTTTTGTAACACGTCACCCATATTTTTTTCTTTAAGGCATTTTACTTTATTTTTGCACTATCTTGTGTTAATGGTTAGAAATACATTTTCACATATTCCTGTATGTATGTTTGATAAAATTTTCAAAAAAATTATTCTAGTCTTGCACTCAAACAAAAAAACCTTTTTGATTCCCAAAAATGCAAAGTTCAAACCTTGAAGGAAAACAATACCTTCATGAGGGTATTTTGTAAACACCATGGGCTAAATTATTTAGGTTTAGGCTATTAAAGGGGTATTGTTCATGCCCAAAATTACTACTCAATGCATACATGCAATACCCTTCTTAGGGTAGATAAAAAATCCTTTGGGTTCCATAACATATCTATTGAAACCTAGAGGGGTATTGCATAGCCATTCCAAGACCTAGAAGGAAAGTAATACCTTCATGGGGGTATTTTGTAAACACCACAGGTTGAATTATTTTGGTCCACGCTATCAAAGGAGTATTGTTCATGCCTATAATTACTCAATGCATGTGCAATACCCCTCTCATGGAATATAATAAATCCTTGGGCTCCATACCATATCTATTGAAATGTGGAGGGGTATTGCATAGCCATACCACAACCTAGAAGGAAAACAATACCCTCATTAGGGTATTTTGCAAACACCATGGGCTTAATTATTTTCGTTCAAGCTATTGAAGGGGTATTGCCAATGCCAACAATTACTCAATTCACATGCAGTACCCCTCTCAAAATATCCCATAAATCCTTTGGGTTCCATAACATGTCTTTTGGAACTTGGACAAATATTGTATAGCCTTAGCAAAACCTAGAAGAAAAGCAATACTCGTATCATTTTGCAATAATATCGTAAACCATGAAACAAAAGAATGTTTTTAAAAATATTTGTTCCATGCTCATGATATCATGCCATACATATTGATTCAAGTAAATAAGGGTATTGCAAAGGTGGTCACATTGATGGTAGAAGGTTTTATTTGAACAAAGATATGGAGTTTAAATGCAATATTTGCATCATATTCGGATATTTGCATTCACCATGAAACATAAGATATTTATTTCAATAATTGATCCCCTAACAATATATCATGAAATTCGTGTTTTCAAAAAAAAAAATTCACCTTACAATATTATTTAATATGTATAACATAAAGGTTATGAAAATTGGTCACATTGATGGTAGAGGGGTTTAGGGTTTAAGGTTTGATGTGTAATTTATAACTTAATATTATAATTCATATGTTCCTAAATTTAAAAAATTACAAGTTGATTTTGAACATTTTTCCAATGATGTACATATTTATGTTTTTCCCTTCTTAAAGTTGCAAACTCATTTCAAGAAAACAAAAACTTAAAGTTTATTATTTAACAAGATTTTAATGGTTGTTTACAAAAAAATTACAGCACATGATGTCACCTTTATTTAATGGCTCACATACTAATAAAAATTGATACCTCTCCCATATATTAATGTTATGCATGATTGAAAATTTATTTTATAGTTTTTTTTACATATATTAACTAATTTCTCACCTAGACTAATTATATAATAGATCATTAATATTTTATATTTTATTAGTATGTAGCACAAGTATTTATGTAATTTTTAAAAATGATGGATAATATTGGCTTAAATATTGGTCTTTAATTATATTGTTGCTTAAATCAAGTAAAACATTATATAATTAATAATATCTTAAAATTAAAATTTTATTCATTTCAATAAATATAATATCTTAATATTTATTTAAACTACCATAATAATTGAATAAAATTATTTAAATGTATATTTAATGTATATAAACCCATTGTTATGTATAGTGCAATTTGTTATCATGTTTTTTAATTTTTAGAGAGAATTAAAAAATTCCAAAAGATAAGTCATTACATTGTATATTTTATTAATTCATGTAATTGAATGTTTTTTCAATGTAAATTGAAGTTTAGTTTATAACATATTAAATAATGCCATACATGATCAATAATTTTCTAATAGTTTAATGTGTATACCCTTTTGTATTAAACTATACTCAAGTTTTTAAAAAATTAATCTTTCATTAAAATAAAATAGATGTAATTTTTTAAATAAAAAATGGATGGTTACTTGTGATTCAGAAAATATAAATGGTGCATAAATATCAAAATTGTAATGATTTTTAAAAAAAATTAGCTGAAATTTTAAAAACTTTATTCTTATGTTTCGTGGTTAATAACATTATCACAATGCAATAAAGGTATTGCGATTACACTTTTAAACTTTGTTCATGCACAATGTGGCTAATTTTGCAATCCTTTCATTTACATATATTAACCATTTTGCATTGGTCCATTAAACAATTCTTGTTGTTTATGAATTTGAGAACGTTTTTCAACTATATATAATCTTTAATTAAAATTTCTACCAAGTTAAAATAATTATGAAAATATTATATCTCTAGAAATTATATATATATATATATAATTTCATTCATTAAGTATGTCATTGTTTAATACATTTTAAATAAAAAATTACATAAAATTAATTTATAGGGACTAAACTTACATAACATTAGTAACTTGTATTTCAAACCTTAAATAAATATTTTTAAAATTAAAAATTGGTAGTTTGTGCACCATTATTATTTTTTGAATCATAAATAACCGTTCATTTATTCAAATAAAATTTAAACGTGTTTTACTTTTAATAAAATATGAACAAAATAAATATTTGAATGTATTATAATACAAAAAGGAATACACATTAAATTGTCACAAAATGATTGATCAATATTGGCATTATTTGATATATTATAAACTAAGTTTCAATTTACTTAGAAATGATATTCAATTTACACACTTTAATAAATATGCAATGTGAATAATTTATATTTTGGAATTTTTAATTTTTTAAAAATAAAAAACATCATACACAAATTGCATTATACATAACAATGGGTATGTATATATTTCATAATATTATTAATTAAATATATTGTATTACTCAATATGTTATAAACAACAACATATTTAAACCAATATTTAATCCAATATTATACATCATAAAAAATATATATGGATTCATACATCTAAATTAAAATTTATCCATAAAATTATGATATATTGGAAGAAAAATGTATTATATAAGGTAAATTCCTAAATCAAATGAAGGTTGAAAATATGGAAAAAATTATTTATTTATTCTATATTACCTATAAAGGTTTTTCCATTTACAAAATATGTGTTTCAAAAAAAAATCCAACTAATGGTAATTGACATGTTATTTGATAACAAATTTCAAAATATTTTTCATTTGAAATGAATGGCTATGGTTGTCATGCCCCTGGAAACAAACTAAAGAAGAAATATGGAGGAAGATTGTTAAGCATTCAAATGTTGATATTTCATGTGTGTAAGTGATGTTTCACAATCATTTCTAGATATTTAAGATGCTATTTTTTCAAGGAAGGTGTAGCCTTAGGAAAAACATTTTGTGTTGTCAATTCGGGTGGCACATCATTAATTGCCACCATTACAATTGAAGAACATTTGGGGTGGGGTTGTTATTGTGACGACTCTAGAAACATATTAAGGAGAAAATATGGAAAAAATGTTAGCAACCAAAATCTCATACCTCCAAATGTGTTGTTGATGTTCCACATTTTTTAATGCATCATCCTAATTAGAAAATTGATATCATGTACATTTCGACATTAATCACCTTAATACTAGTGTTCCCATTCTCATTATTATAACTTGCAATTTAACCAATCAACAGTTCAAGAAAACGAATAAGAAAGAATTGTTGTGAGGTTTTGTTCAAGAACTTTAAAAAAAATTCTTGAAAGATTGCCAAGTTGTAAAAAACATTATATGAAGCTAATGATGAAATACAACAATGTTGTAAGCAAATGTGTGATTTGGTGACAACACTATATACAGTTTCATATATTCCTTGTAAACACCCACATGCATTGCACAAGTGTTTACACAACGAACAAGCCAGAATTTTCCTCTTGATGGAAACCAAAGCATGTGACTACTCCAATAAACCATATGTTGGAAGGGGGATTTTCTCCATGTCTAAAACTAAGACTTGAAATGAGCCTTTGGGGGTTTTGTAGAATTAGTGAAAGCCATACATACCACTAACTAAACTACTAGCTTGTTTCTCATGAAGTTTTAAACACAAGGTCTCAACACAAAAGAATAAAGTTGAGCTTTTAAAGTTCATCAAAATGTTGTTGTTGTGAAAACTTCTCTTTAGAATTCTAGTATATATCCACACTTGTAGAAGTTGTAAGTAACAAGCTATCAATCAAAAACATTGATGATATATTTACATATTTATTTTGGGATTGTGATCAAAAGGTTTTGTGGAAATTAAACTCCAAACCCATGATGCTTGAACCTATGAATTATAGTAAAATTTGTGGGTGTTCAATGATCCATGGTGCACAATAACCAGATTACCCTCAACAATAAGTTGATGTTTCAATTGTTAGAATTGGGGAAAATTACCAATAAGTAAATAATGCCAAATTTTTATATTTGACTTTCAATGTGTGACCAAAGACATAAAAAATCAATTCAACATCTATTTATGTAATAATATTTGGTTTTTAAAAAAAATTTATCATACAAACATGTGAATTTTGCAGTCAAAGGTCACAACCTTTTTCAAAACATGTCATTTAACAATACTATCATTTACATGTATTATTCATCTTAAAACTTTAAATCTCAAAATCATAATGTAGGGTGAACAAATATTTGTTACCAAATTCTCAATACCTTGATATATATATATATATAAGGGTAAAATATATATTTGTGACTAATTTGTGCCCAATTTGATGTATTTGTCTTAAAACCCTTCTATGTTCAATGTGAACTTCTTTCATTTATATATAGAAAGTTATATTGTAAAGTGAACATATCATTTTCAAAATATGAATTTCATTATATATTTCCAATCGATCAAATATTTTAAAAATATTTTAATGTTTCATGGTCAATGGAATTATCACATTACGATGCATGTATTGCATTTATATTTCATAATTTTATTCAAATAACCTTGTACCATCAATGTTATTAATTTTGTAATACCCTCATTTATTTGATGTAATACATACATTGCATGATATATTGAACATGGACTCAATATGTAGATTTTTAAAAAAAAATTGATGGGTAATGAAATTATCACAATGAAATGAAGGTATTACAATTACCCTTCAAAACTTTGTTCAAAATGTCACAAAATTGTTGATCATATATGGCATTATTTGATATGCTATAAATGAAATTTCAATTTACATAGAAATAATATTCAATTACATGCATAATAAAATATACAATGTTAATAACTTATCTTTTGGAATCTCTTTAATTCTCATTAAAAATAAAGTTCATAAAAAAAAATTGCACTATACATAACCATGGGTATATATATATTTTTAATCAATTCTTATCCTACTTTAAATAAATATGAAGATACTATATGTATTAAAATGAATCAAAAATATTATTTATTATATTATTAATTATATATAATGTATTATTCGATGTGTTATAAACAAAATATATTTAGACCAATATTTAAGCCAATATTATACATTATAAAATATAAAATATTAACGATCTATTATATAATTATCTTAGGCAATAAATTATTTATTATATGTCAAAAAAGTTCAAAATAATTTTTTTTACATAGGATAAATATATGGAATAGATCTTTTCTTTTAATGTGAACCATTATAAAAAGTAGAAAATCATGTGCTTGAATTAAAATTTTAAATATGCATTAAATTTTTATTAAATTAAAGATTTTATGTTTTTAAAAAAAAATTACAACTTGAAGAGGAAAAAACATAAATATGTACATCGTTGAAGAAATTTTAAAAATGAACTTTTAATTTTTTGATTTCAACAAACTCATAATTCTAACATTAAATAATAAATTTTACAAACCTTAAACCCATGTACCATCAATGTGACCAATGTTGCGTTACATTCATTTTATATATGTTAAATCATATTGTAAGGTGAACAAATATTTTGAAAACATGAATTTCATGATATATTGGGGGGGATCAAATATTTTAAAAATGTTCTTATGTTTCATGGTTAATGATTTATCACAATACAATGCTAGTATTGCATTTACACTCCTTAACTTTGTTCATTTAAACCCCTTTTACCATCAATGTGACCAACTTTGTAATACTTTCATTTACTTGAATCAATATGTAAGGCATGATATATTGAGCATGGAATAAACATTTTTAAAAAATCCTTTTGTTTCATAATTTAAGATATTATCACAATATGATGTGAGTATTATTTTCTTTTTAGGTTTTGGTATGGCTATGCAATACCCTTGCAAGTTTCAAAAGATATGTTATAGAGCCCCGAGGATTTATGGGATATCCTACAAGGGGTATTGCATGTGCAATAAATATTCCTAAGCATGAACAATGCCCTTTTGATAGTATAAACCAAAATAATTTACTCGTGGTGTTTATTGAATACCCCAAACAACTTGGTAGTACTTTTCTTATAGGTTTTGGTAGGCTTATGCAATACCCCTCCAAGTTTCAAAAGATATGTTATGGAGCCCAATGTATTTATGGGGTACCTTACGAAAGGTACTTCATGTGTATTAAGTAGTTTTGGGCATGAACAATACCCTTCCAATAGTATAAACCAAAATAAACCAACCCATGGTGTTTAATTACAAAATATTTTAATGAATGTATTGGTTTATTTGTAGGTTTTGGTAGGACTATGCAATACCCCTCCATGTTTGAAATGATATGTTATGGAGCCCAATGTATTTATGGGATATCTTGAAAGGGCTATTGCATGTTTATTGAATCATTTTGGGCATGAACAATACCTCTTTGATAGCCTGGACCAAAATAATTCAACCCATGGTGTTTACAAAATACCCCAATGAGGGCATTGCGTTTTTTATAGGTTTTGTTAGGGTTTCAAAAGATATGATATGGAGCCCAAACTATTTTTAGGATACTTGGAGAGGGGTATTACACGTTCATTGAGTATTTTGTTTTATGAACCTGAATACAATATGCATTAAATGGATCTAAATTGAACTAGAGCTTGGTATTGCTTTGATTATCCACTTGGTTTACAATACCCTCATCATGGAAAACATTCTTTGAACAAAACTTGCAATACCCTTATATAGGGGGTGTCAAATACTTTAATCATGCCCTTATTTATTTGTTTGAATGAACAATACCAAGCTCCATGCAATATTTTCATTTTATTCTTTCTTCATCGTTGTCGACCGTTGGGGGTCTATTTGAGTGGCAACCAAGTAGGTAGTTGTAGCCTTGTAGGTGGGGTTTGGTAGGTACCTATTTAAAGTGGTAGGTAGGAAAGTGGAAGGGTGAATGGGTAGATAATAGATTGGGGGGGGGGGGGTAGGCGGGGGGGGATGAGAATAGCCCATTTTGAATTTGTAGGGGAGGGGGAAGATGGGGAAAAATCTATTTATAATTTAAATATATAGGTGAGTAGGTGGGTGGGTGGGAAATGTTTCAAAAGAAAAATAAAAAAATTGAGCTCAGGGGGAAAAAAAGCATGGGAAAGGGGCGAGGAGAAAATAAAGTGTAAAAAAAATTGAGATTAAGGCTGAAAAAGGCCAAAGAAAAAAAAGTAAACCTGGGATGGCATAGGGATAGAAAAGAAAAACCTATTAGTGCACCATCCATCTGCGTTGGTGCACTGGTGGGTGTTGGTTCATTTTGGTCAATAGCTTGGGCTTGTTGAATGAAACCTTATTGTTGTGAGCATCAAATATAGTTAGTGTTCCTTCACTTGCACACATTATATTATATGATGACATAATTGTTGCAAAAATTCCCTTTTTTTGTTTTTTTTTTAAAAACAAAAAAACTTTATTTAGCACAAAAGAAAAAGGAAACAACCACTTGGCTAGGACCAAGGGCTAAAACCCCATTTCATTTTGATAGGGTTACAAAAAATACTTCTTGTTTTAATTTATTCTTTCCAATAGTTGGACGATCTCTAAGGTTCTGTTGCAAAACCACATTACATATGTTGTATAAGGTTACGCCTGGACTTCAATGCAACCACAAGACTAGGGAGAAGAGAGAAATTCTCGAAAACTAACCCCCAATAGTGCCCCCACCGTAGATAATAAGCACTTAATGCACAAATTCTCCACAAGGGCTGTATTAGCAACATTTTATCAGATGTGTGGTATGCTCTGGATTAAAGAATCTTCAAAATTGTGAACCTTTAGAAATTTCCCATAGGGCTGTATTAGCAACATGGTATCAGATGCCACAATAGGATTAGGTTATGTGATTCAAAATGTTGGGAACTCTGGTGGTGATGCAAACAGATTAGTCTGTAACACAAATCACATTTTTGTTGTTGGGTCATAGTAGATTTTGCACCTAGTGCACATAATCTATGATCCATATGCTTTTTGAGCCTGGAGTTTTAACTTTTAGTGCACACATCTTTCGTTTAATAAGAAGGAATGTGTTGAATGCAAGCTAGATATTTTTAGCCAACCAATCAGCTGGGGCTCATCTTATTGCTTGTTCCTTGATAATGCAAAACCAAAAAAAAATTCCTTGATGACCCTACAAATATTGCCTAAAAGAGCTCACAATTGAAAGGTTATTTAGCTATTTATAGAGGGTAAGCAAATCACATCCTACTTGTAAATTGTGGAGTTCAAACTTTAAGTTAACATTTTATCTTCAAATGTTCTTGCTCTCAATGCTTTTTGTTTTCCTTTTCTCTATTTTCTTTCTCTTTTATTTTTCGGGTTTTTTTAGTGTTGTTTTTTTCCATTTCTTTCATCCTACTTTTTCTTTGTTTTTCTTTTTCCATTCTAAGTTTATTTGAGCTAGCCAACATGATGGGTGAGGTTTCCCATCATTGTTGGTGTTGTGACAAAAACACAGCACAGTGGTCGATGCTTGATATTAGTTTACACTTTTATTCTTTCAATTGTGTCCAAGTGTACTTGAATTGTAAATGTTGAGAAATTTTTAGTACTTACAAAACCTAGTGTTTTAGACAATCCTGAGGTGGTGAACGAACTCACTTATTATGGAAATGGATCCTTAACAAAACAACAAGTTCAACATGATTATAAGAAATATTTGAGAATAGAGGTTGCACTTTCCAATTTGTGCCATGTGCCATGAGTTGTTTAATTGCAGGGCTCATGACCATTTTGCAAGAGATTGTAGGTTCCAAACCCATTCGAGACATTCTAGTGCCCTTGTTTTGGGTGAAACATCATCCTAACTATCCAAACCTTGTGACCTATGGAAGAACTTACAGCTTGGTAAAACTTAACCACCCCTAAAATGATTTTCTTATGTCCAAAGTTTGAATTGTGAACCCCCTTTGTACATCTGCCACCTAACTCTATGATAAAAAATACTTTTTCATAATCTAACTTTGGATAAACAATGTTGAACTTTTTGAACGTGTTTGTTATTAGTTGATATTTGAATTCTTAGATGACACGTGTTAAAATAAATGTAACAAATGCTTATAGTAACTTACATGCAGATGCTAGATGTGCATGTTTTTCATGTCATGATGTCATGACCACATGGTTTTTCGAACATGCAATGGTAATTAGTTGGTGGTCAATTTCAAATAGGGAGTTTTGAGTTATGATTCTAGTCCCAACATGATGGTGTCAATGCTAATCATGAGGGGTTTGCACTTTAATAGATACAATCTTGTCAAGCTTGGGGAATATTTCCATCAACGAAAGCTCTCCCGGTCATTTTTCTTGAAGTACTTTTTGGCATCAAGACTCCATTTTTTAGGTGGCAAATTGTACGAATTATTGAGGATATGAGTGGAGGTCCATTTGAAAGCCTTTATCAAATGAATGATTTATTTGGGCCAAAGGAAAGGTTGGAAATATCTAATAATGCAATTTTAAAATTGGCCTAAATTGTTGTACTAAAATGCAAAAAATAGAGCTATTTGAAATCTATGTTGGGAAGGCATGTGTGTTGCTAACCCCCACCCCTCCCCCCCAATTCCCATGCAATCATTGTTTGCCATTGCCATCACATATGAAAATAAAGTATGTGATAATAAAAATAATTGGTTCTGAAAGTGATCATTTAAATGTGTTGCATGGAATGGAATGTCATGTTTGCCTACATCAGCTACCAGAATATTCCACCCATATTCCAACATCTGTTACTCACATAGTTTGCATGGACTTCATACCATGTTTGATAAATCTATGCGTCTCACTACTTATCTAAATAAATAGGTATCCCAAAGTAATTCAAACAAAAAATGCAAAAAAATAAATAAAATAATGTATATTGGGACATGTTACAAATGGTATCATCAACAACTCATCAATTATGGAGTTTGAACTCTAATTAGAAGAAAAGGGCTAACCTTATTGTTAAGGTGAGTTCAATTGCAATATAATGAAACTAATATTGTGGCTCAACAACTATAAATTTAAATAAATGCATCAAGTTTTTTAGATGCATACAAGTGTAGGGGAAGCCTAACACTAGCCACAACCTGCAATGGAATCTTTTTTGGAAGTGAGACCCCAAATATCTCACCCATATCAATATCTTGAGGATTCTGTCCTTTAGGCAATGTCCATGTGAAGCTATGAAGAAGCTTGGCCAGTTCAATTTGCACCATCAAAAGACCATAATTCAGACCTGGACACATACGCCGTCCAGAGCCAAATGGTAACAATTGGAAATCTATCCCTTTTACATCAATCAAATTTTCAACAAATCTTTCAGGATTGAAATCAAATGGATTTTCATAGGCAGATGGATGTCGATGAACGGCCCATACATTCACAAAAATGTGA
>Ga0116229_10009289_pt1 | contig 15042 bp, 15 predicted proteins | sample S1TSphgellanicum_3_FD_87313 | JGI IMG/M metagenome (GOLD analysis project Ga0116229, IMG submission 87313) | Host-associated microbial communities from peat moss isolated from Minnesota, USA - S1T2_Fc - Sphagnum magellanicum MG | ecosystem: Host-associated > Plants > Peat moss > Unclassified... | reverse complement strand
TGGCTCATATGATTTTCACATGATGATTAAAGGCCCAAAGGCCAAATTTGAAATTACTTCAAGAATTATTTGTGTGGGTAATATTATAAGTTGATTTGGAATTTTGTTTTGCTTGTCAATTATGATCAATAATTTACCAATGGTTTTGGTAACATTAAGTGAGATTGATCAAAATTATGTCTAGGGGAGGCACAAAACTTGTATGTCTTGTAACGATTTATGGCAAAGTTCATTAGTTCCCATTTCTAAACAACTAATTCAATGGTTATCATTTCAGTTGCACACTAATTGGAGCAGCTTTAAGTTACAAGTTGTGTTCATCCAAAACAACAATGATCATTGAAAGTTTCTAGTTATTGGTTATCAATTACCAAAGTAAATGAACTACCATAAAGTAAGCATCAAATTGTGACATGAAATCCACAAAAGTGTAGAAAGTTGCTATGATTAGCTGAATGTTCATGAATTGAATGAAATTTACACAAACTCCATTGAGTTTTCAATGGCATAATGACAATGTTTAATTGGAATTCAATATTTATTTGTGCCTAATATTCCAAAAAATTCCAAAAAATTCAAAAACTTTACACCTTAAATTACTTTGGGTAACTAGAGTTTTGTGTAATATAGACATAACAGGTGATCTAAAGGGTAATGTGGTGTTATAGTTGTCATGATGATGTATTTTTTTAACCATACCCAAAGATGAGATAAAATTTTCCATGGATTTTAGTGAAATAGTAATTGCCTTTATATCCATAATTCCATTATGGATATATGGGTGAATGTGAATAGGGCACCAAAAACTTATAACAACAATTGGGGTATGATATGACATATATGTTGATGAAAAGTTTGGCCATTTTGGAGTCCTACGAACACCTAATTTGCTTCAAAATCGATATTAGTGGAAAGGCATGTTGCTTCAAATTCAACTAATGTGACTTGGGGTATGTGACCAAGTATTTGCATCGATTAAAACACATGTTCCTCAATTGCATCCATTGCTAAATATGGGAATTCAATACATTTGGAGCTTAGTCTTTATTGGTCAGTTCAACACCATCAAATTTTTTGATCATGATTGAACATTTATCAAAGTGACTTGAATGGGTACACTACCTATTAAAAAAAAACACATAAAAAAACAAGAGCAACAAGGCATTTTGCATATCTTTTTTTCTTATCGAGTCCTTATTTTTGGTAAGGTGCTCACATATCATTGAACAAATGGTGCACATTATGAAACAAGGTTTTGCAACTATGGGATTAGGATTGGTATCTATGTGGGATTGGTAAATCCCATCCCTACTTGTGGTGGAGTTATCTCAAAATTCCCCTATTAGTGAACTTACAATGGGGAGTATCAATAAAAGTTTGTGCTAAATCTCACATAATAAAGTTATCCTAAATTAACCCCAAATTAGCAACTAGATTCTACATAGAAGGTTCAAGTTTTGTTTGTATGTTTGGACAATTTATGGATTTGATAAATGGAAATTGTCAAATGAAGTTTTCATTTACATAAGTGAAGACTTAAAGTAAATTTGCCCATCACCAAATAAAGGCTGGTCACCGAACACCCATGTAGTGCAAGAACTAACCTATGTTAGGACAAAAAATTGTTTATGGGCACTATCTTTTTAACCCATTACCAAATGCTTGGTTTAGAAGAAAATTGTTCTAATTTTTCATATTGGTGAGCAACCATCAATTTTTAATGTTTGGTATTAAGGGTTTAGCTGGGCACATTTGTAAAAAAATTGAACAATAGTACAAGGGATTAATTTAGTGATGGACCATGAATTGATTTTCATTATGCAAGGGGGGGAACATGAGGGGTACTTTTAATGTTTGGTCATGGGAAAAAAATGGTCCCATTTTACACTAGCCCCAAGTTTGGAGTGGGAATGAGTGTTTAGTCATAAGCAATTGGGGTGCAGACTAAAATGAATATCACCATGGTGACAGGGTGCAAAGGTCATGTTAAATAGCACATAACTGACCATAAACAAGGATTAAGGTTTACATGAATCCAATGCAAGAATAATAGATACACATTAATTAAGACTTCCAATTTCCCCCCAAATTCAAGGACATCCAATTCCCACCAAAATTAATTTACCAAATTCACAAGGCAAGGTTTGGATTCATAATCCTATCTTTCAAATTCACAAGCAAAATTAATTCAACATGTTAGAGCTTCCAAATTGTGAGAGAGACAGTCTGAAATCTTTCATCAACATTTTGAGAGCATATGGGCGAAACCAGCAAAGGGAAAGTAACATAGGAGTTGTAGAGAGTTCTAAATCAACAACATAAGTCTTAACATATCAATCAAAGCAAGGGGGGCATCTTAGAGTAGCCAAAGAATAACTACAAAAACTAGAGGTATATCAATAAAATCTAAATAATAGAATAGCCATTAAAGATCTACAACAACTTGAACATCAAGGATCAAATCCTAGTGCTATCAAAAAAGAAATAGGAACTTAGGATTCAAATGTGGATGTAGAGGGACAACTAAAAAAGCTTGCAATACATCAACTTTACAACCAAAAGTTCAAGAAGTTTCTATGTTACCACTGGGTGCAAAGTCCCATAATTTGTAGATAAAATCTAGGTAGTCATAAGAAATGTAGATTTTATTCAGTTCCAAGAAATCATAATTTGTTGTACACACCTACTACCTATATAAAAATAACAAACCAAGATTTGTTTTGGGATGACTTTGAACAGTTCTATGCATTAATAAATTCTTCCCAACAACTAGAAACATATGCATTTTAGACATATCATGACTTGTCATCCTTCTTTGAGAGTTGGGCAAAATATAAAAAATTCAAGTTTATACCTCTTGTAAAGCCAAATAACACACCCCTAACATGTTGGAGGTTGGGACTAGGGGAATCTAAATCATGGTGATCAATGTACCTCATAGGAAGCAAAGTGGACTGTAAGAGGAGCTAAGCCAAGATAAGGAGAATGTCCCACCATCTTGTGGATAGGAACTAGCAAGAAAACAAAGGAAAGTTAATAGATGCAATCCTCTAATCACTAGAGGCAAATGGACCAATGAAGCATTGGAGGAGGCCATGGATGCAATTGAAAATGGGACAACTTCATCAAGAAAGGCAAATAGGTAGTGCAACATACCTCTTACCTCATTGTCCGATCATTTGTATGGGAAAACAAGATCTAGGAAACTTAGAAAAGTAGGTGTACTAACAGTAAAAGAAGATCAGGCTATGGTTACTTGGGTTTTTTCTATGCAGGAAGTTGGGCTATCAATTAGCCTACAACAATTAAAAATGAAAATGGCAGAACTAACTCAAACAAGGCCAGCACCTTTTTGAGGAAAGGTACTAAGGAGCTCTTGGTGGTATTGGTTTAAAAGGAGACATCTTGAGCTCATCATTCGTCAAGTTGAGGGATTGGATATTAGCCAAACACAAGGGTTGACAATTCAATCTTGCTAAAGCTTCTATCAAAACTTATAGTCCCTTTATAATAAACACAACTATGTTGCAAACCATATTTAGAATTATGATGAAATAAACATCCAAGCAAGAAGACAATTAGGAGCAAGGGTTCTTGCAAAATGAAATTCACATCAATTGTACAACACTATCCCAAAATCTAGGGCGTGGTTTATTGTTAACTATGTGGTCAATGTAACATGAATAACACTACCAAGGTTCTACATATTTAGAGGAGAAAGGATACATGACAATTACATACAACTTTACAAACTAAGGACTTATATGGCTATGCAATCAAAAGCATGGATGACTACCTTCCTTTTCAAAGAGTTTCTGTCTTTTTTCAAAAGGTATATACTAAGTGGAATATCCATAACAAATAGACATCTACTCATCTTGGATGGGCATGGATCCCATGTCACCCTTGAAGCCATTGAACAAGCTTAAGAGTTTGGGTTGGATATGATTACTCTACCTTCGCATACATCTCATGCACTTCAACCCTTTGTTGTGGCTTGCTTTAAGCCTTCCAAAATTGCTTTTAGAAAAGGAAAGAGACATAACAATGGTTAGGAGGAATTACACATAACTAGATCAAATAACATTGGTAGGGTGGGTAGACAAAACACTAGACCTAGAACTTACAAGACAAAATATCATGTTAGGGTTCCAAGGTACAGGGATCATTACAAGAAAATGCAATTTTTTAGAAAGCCAACTTGACCAAAATGTCCACATTGACCCAATAGTATGTCCATTGTGATTAAAGGTTTGGGGCATGAAAAACACATGTTACATTTGACCAATACATTTGATTGAAATGACCTTCTTGACTAAATGTCAAGCTGAAGATCTAGTCAAAATGGACAAATGTCCATCAAAATGGCCATGGCTTAGTCAAATTAGCCATATTGAATGGATAAGGTTTAATCAAATTGACCATCCTGATTTGACCCTTAGTCAAATTAACCATTATGATTTGACACTTAATCAAATGAACCATATTCATTTGATGACTTAGCCTACTTGTTAAGCCTAAACTATTTACCTAATCTAGCATAACTAGTAGGTTAGGCTAAGCTTAGATTACCTATCTAACCTAGCATAATTAATAGGCTAGTATGTTATTTGTTAAGTAATAACCTAACTAATAACTTAGCTAGGTAGACTAGTTTAAACCTATTTTATAAGTTACTTAAGATGTAGTTTAGGACTATTAAGTAGCATATAACTAAGTAGCATATAACTAAGTAGCCTATAACTATGTAGTGTAAGCCTTCTAGGTAAGTATCCTAGGTGACCTAGGCTTACTAAGTAAACCTATTAGCCATGTAGGTAGCCTACTAAGCAAGGCCTACTAAGTAAATAACATAGGCCACCTAAGCTTAGTGGGTAGGTAGTCTATCCTATTAGCTAAGTAAATAGCTTAAGCCACCTAGGCCTACAAAGTATAAGGTAGTTTAACTTAGGCTACAAGGTAAGTAATTTAACCTAGGCCATTTAAACCTATTAGGTACATATGTAACCTAGGTTAAACCACCTAGGCCTACATGGTAGGTAGCCTAACCTAGGCCTACTAGGTAAGTATGTAGCCTAACCTAGGCTACCTAGGCCTAAGAGGTAGGTACATAGCTTAACTTAAACTACCTAGGTAGGTACATAGCTTAGGTAACCTAAATTAGCCTAACCCAGGCTTACTAGATAGGTACATAGCTTAGGTAAACTAAATTAACCTAACCTAGGCCTACTAAGTAGGTATGTAACTAACCTAGGCTAGGCTACCTAGGCTACTAGATAGGTAGCCTAGCTTAATATTAGATAAGTAATTTAACCCTAGACCTATTTAATAGGCTAGGCTACCTACCTATTATGCCTAGGTTAAATCTATTCATTATAGGCTAGTAAATACCTACATAACCTATTAAATAGCATAGGTGTAGGTAGGTATAAGCATAAACTTAGTAGGTACCTATAAAATTAAATAAACTTTAATTTACATGTTACTTAAGTACATGCATTTATTAATAGGAACCTCCTACCTACCTAGGTTAACCTACCTATTTATGTAAATAATGTCATTTAGTGCAATATTTTGAAAAAAATTCATGGAAGTTTATTACAATATGTTAATCCAAAATCATGTTTATTACAATATGTTGTCCAAGAAACTTGTGCTACCAAACCCAAAAGGGTGTCATGAAGGTAGAAAGTTTAACTAGGCAGCAGACCAATCACATATGTTATCCAAATCTAGATTACCTTAGCTCATTGGAAAGTTAGCTACAAGGCGCATTTGTTTATCAAATTCCAAGTTCTGCACCCAAATCAATAAAAAGTTGTGTTACAAAATCGAAAACGTTTGTGAAATTTTTCTAAAACTTCAAATTCCCAAAACTATCCCTACTCATTCCCATTCTTTCAAAAGTACCACAATCATCCAATCTATTCTCCCTCTTTCCACCATCTACTAAAACTAATCATTCTTCTCCTCCCAAAAAAAGTTATAAGAACAAGTTTTTTTAAAATTCAAGTCAAAAATTATGTCCAGAAAAAAAAAACCCAAATGACCCAAATTCATGCCTTTAAAGAGAAGGAGGAAGGAGGTGAAAGAAGACCCCAATTCGGTGGCCTATGGAAGGTTCTAATGTTTGGAAGTCAATGGAAAGTTCCAATGTTTGGTGGTTTTTGGAAGGTTCCAATGTTTGGTGGTCTTTGGAAGGTTCTAATGTTTAGTGGTCTTTGAAAGGAAAAGGAAAAACATCCTTTTCACCTCTTTTCACTTTCCCCCCCAATAATTTTATTTGAACAATTTTCCATTGATCTTAAGGTTTTACTTTACCATGGTTCTAAATTATTACCTTATACCTTTCTTTTTTTTTCCTTGACCTATAAACTATAACCATGCATCGTGATGTACCAAGTCTTCACACATTCATCGTTGAATTGATTTTGATTGAAGAGTTTTTTTTTCCTTTCCTTGAATTCATGGTGTCGCGCATCACCACTTCTTACGGGCCTCAAATTGCACAAGTGAATGAAGAACCACCTCCGGAATCATCCCTAAATTTAACATTAACACAACATCCTCGTGATGAAAATCTCGAACCACAATGTGCCCTCATCTTGAAGTTGAACCCCTTCAAGCTTGGTATTATCGCATTTTTCCAAACTCTCACACCTTGATGATTTTGTTGCAAATCGACCCCACTTCTAGTGATGAACTTGAAGCCATCTATGAAGGTTGTTACAAAACTAAAGACACATTTATCTTCACATGATCTTCAATTCCTGATGTTAGACATTATCGTTGGTTGCATGGTCCGATCCGTCGACTACCTCTTAATAACAAGGTGGACTACTTAATTCGCACCATTCAACGCATCCTAAATGTCCTGTAGTTATGAACTATCATTGTGGCATAACCCAGGACTCAACATGTAATTGCAACTTCTCGTTGAGTTTATTCATAATCTGAATAAATGTTTCATTCATTATGAAATTCATGTTGCCATTGCCACCCTATCACATTATTTATTTAATCGTTAAATTGTCTTAAATTAATCTTATGTTTAGAAGGCTTGAAAATTATTTTATCTCCATTAGACCTTTCATTGACACCCCCTCAAGTGTTTCACAAATTTCACATCCTTATTTACATGACTACCCACTAAATACCATAACAAGGCCCATGTTTTGCCAAACATTACAAATTTGGTGTCTGTTTCTAACCCCAACCTTTTAAAGATTTCTCACCCCTGATCACACAATTGAAGTTCTAAAACTATGATTACCAACTTTTGTTGAAGAAAAAAATTTACCTATAGTTCATTCATCTAATATCAAATTTTGAAAAAAAAAAACCCCATGCAACTGTGCACACATTTTTAAAAATTGAAATTACCGCACATGGTTGTGTCGGTATGGCTCACAAATGGCTAAACTAAATGGCCTAACCTAAGCCTAAGACATTGGTAGGTAAATAAATTATTTTTGACATTAATTTAGGTTTATTAATTAGGTAGGTAGGTAGGTAGGTAGGTAGGTTAGGGTAAGGTAAGAAGGTAAGCAAGGTAATTAATTAATATTTTCATATTAATTTTAAATAATATATATTTTTGGTTGCTACCCAAATTATATTAGTGTCACAATGGTTCAATCAAAAAACTTAGTAAAAAAAACCCAATAAAAAAGACCAACCAAAAAGACTTAATCAAAATGGTTGAATCCAAATTGACTTGTCCAAAATGGCACTTTGGTCAAATTGGACATGGGGGCAAAAAAACCATATGGGGGGTTTTTTTTACCAAAATTCCCAATCAAAAAGGTTAAGGATTTCTTGTAATGGATTTGGCCACTTAACCTTAAGGCTATGGATTAAAAAACTATTTTTAGTACTCTATACACATTACAAAATCAAGCTAAGGAAGAAGAATAATAATTAGAATAGGAGGATGGTGAAGAAGACTAGATAAAACAGACAATTGTAGAGGAGTTCATCAACATAGGCTCAACAATGGAAGTTTCAAATATTGTTAGTTTATTTGAATATCAACCTAGGTATTATGTGAACATGCCTATAATTCTTAAAGTCACTAACCATGCATCTGTAATAGAATTAGAAAACACGGTTGAAAATTTGGCACAACCTTCATTGGATGAAACTACAGAGCTCAAAAATTTTGAAAGTTCAACTCAAGTGGCATTAGCACAAGGGTGTCACAGTTTGTTGTCATTGCCACATCTGCCTACAAGAAAGACCAATGGAAAATAACCATTAATCGATTATTCTCAAAACCATGTTGTAACATCAAAAAAATATTTGAGGATTATGTGACAAAAGGCAATGGATAGTGAAGCAGCAAACCTAAACAAGCAAGAAAAACACTTATAGTGTTGACTGCAGTTGAACAATTAGTTTTTAAAAACTTGTAAAACAACAAGCTAATTTCATTGCAGCTTGGTCATCCTCAACAATTAGAGAGGTAGGAAACATATTTCATTCCAATTTCAAGGCAGGTTTGTGAGCTCACCCTTTTAGATACAAGGGTGTGAATCTTGGTGAAATAACACAAGAGCAAAAACAAGTTTAGCAACAAGCCTTGGCTCAAATTTGAACTAGAAAGGAAATTGCAGCATCCTTGTAACAACCACAAATGGACAACTGAACTACTAGGGTGGAATAGCTAAGGGGTGGAACAACTATAATTGAAGATGAATAAGATATCAAGAAGAGTAGTTAGTGTTAAGGTGGAATGGTTAAGAGAAAGAACAACATTTGTTAAGATGGAAGAACTAGGAAAAGGAACAACTTCTATTGGGTTGGAATAGCTAAAAGAAAGAGCAGGTGTAGTTGAGGATGAACAAGAAATCATTAGGAACAGTTGTTGCTAAGGTAGAACAAGAGTAATGGTAGCTACTACTAATGATGAACAATGTTCGTTGGTGATGTTAAGATTTAATGATCTATAATGATCTTGTAACTACATATGTGATGCAAATTTCCATATAAAAATGATTGTTTTACAAATCTCTCACTGTAAACATAGTAAATTGGATCAATAGTTGTGCGTTTTTTGATTATGTCAAAACTAAAGGATTTCCAATCCTATAACTCAAGAATGTCAAATGAATTTCAATGCATTTTCTTACATTGAAGTAATCAAAATAGCACCGTTGACAGCCCCAACAATTTGATTCAATAATAAAGAAACTTATTTATACATTCGTGGAAATCATTCTAGTCACTTACTTGAAAGCTAAACCACTAACATTATGTACAATCCAAATCATCACAACAATCCCCATTATAGAAATGTATTTTCTCCATTACATCTATGTTCATCTTCAACCCAAATGTAAGTACACTACAACAGATAATAAACATTTTCAACCAATGAAGATGAAATTTGAGCTAAAGAGTAACACTTCAGCTAAGATCAATGAAGAGCAAGCTGAAGTTCAATTGCCACCAATTTGGAAAATGTAGAAGAACCTACTTAAAACAGTGCACTAAGCTACAACAAATGAAATGGGAAAACTAAACATGTAGCAAGCAACAACCAAGATCATCCATTGTTGAACTACTTATCAAAAAGCACACCATCAAAATTGAAAAACAATTTAATGTTGCTTGATCCACAATTACAAATGCAAAAGTTTTAACAAAAATGTTTATTACTGCAATGTGCTTTGATTTCATTCCACCTCATTGATCTCCAAATTGGCAAAGGGATATTAGAACAGAAGAACCAAACATCAAGTTGTGCACTCTTGTTGTTATAGAAAAACTTGAACAAGAAGTTTGAAGCAAGGAAGTTTGAATTCCTTTCAATCTCTAAAACTAGGCCTTGCCAACTTGTAGGAAATTCGTGCACATGCTAGAGCTTCATGCTCATGTACTTGCAGCATAGAAAGGTGACTGGGAATTGAGTCAAGAGGAGCCCAACTTGTGTGCTGAAAGGAAACAAATAAGGCAACGAAAGTCAAATTGGGGAAAACCCGACCGATGCATGAATAAGAGATAAACAACGCAACGAAAATCGAGTTGGGAGGAACTCAACCGGTGCGCAAAGAAGAGACAAAAAGGGGAGTGAGCGTGAAGTTAGGGGAACTTGACTTGCATAAAAAGGAGATCGACAATGGAATTGAACTGCAAGGGTTACGCGCAGAAAGGAAACAAACGGGAGGAAAGCTCAAAGAGGTGACAAGTAGCACAATTGTGGGAATTTGACCCACACGCGGAAAGGAGACAGAAGTGGGAAAGGGGTAGGGGGTTTTTGGGTCGGCACCACATGGGAGAGCGGCAACTAATTTAGGGTTTGATAACCAAACATTGTTTTGCCTTGTTTTAAGGTTTTAATATCAACCCTTGAATAAAGGTGTTTAGTTTTTTCAAAGAACATGATTAGTTTGAGCATGAGAGTGTTTGGTGATAGGGTGGATTTCTGACACGTGTTAGTGCAAAGGTGTTCATTGATAGGATTTCAATTGCTTGAACATAGATAGAAAAAATGTTTGGTGACTTTTTTTTTGGGTGACAATGAGACCAAGAACTTCCAGAGCCCATATCTTTTGCATCTCTACTCCAAATCCAATAATCTAAAGCGCACTAGGTGTGCCCAGAGCTCCTCTATAACTCATCTTTGGACCCCAGAGGCAAGGAGGTCTTCCCAGATCACAAAGTTCCTCTCCATTTTTAAGTGTACTATGACCGGCCAGTTTACCCTACCTGGAAAAGTGTATAGTAAGAATTTAAATCATAATATCAGATGGATTCAAAATTCAAACCTTAAATTAATCCTGAGGTTACATGATCATGGTTTATGCTAGGTACCTACCTGCTAATAGTACTTGACACCCAAGATCTCAAAATTCCAGTTATTGCAGAACAGTGTAATTATCTTCTTCTTCTTCTTCTTCATTCAACCTTAGGTTTGAACAATTGGACCCAAGAAAAAAATGATCTGGAACTTTTTACATCACTTGTAATTAAAAGAGGGTCCGAGGGAACCCAACAGCTACCAATGCACCCTAAGAGGGTTGAATGATAAGTGGACACCAAACACATTTCTATTGGATTCAGTTCCCTAACTAAGTAACTAACCATGGTGGTCAACTAAGTTTCTGTTTTTGCTGCCTCTGTAATAACAACCCACTAGCCCTTACCTTTGCGCTACTCTTTACACGCGTCTAAGTACATGCATCTACTCGGGTACAAGCTGCCTTCAGTCCACACATTGCAATCAGTGCACCTTCATGCTCTTAGTGAATTTGTGATAGACAATGCTTTTGTAGTTTACAAATTTTTATTTCATTAATGTTTTAGTGATATACTGATTGTTTGTTCTTTCATGACATGTGTTAGTCAATTTGTGATAGACGATGCCTTTTTTAGTTTATGATTTTTTATTTTATTAATGTATTAGCAATAGTTTACAAATTTCTATTTTATTAGTGTTTTAGCCATATACTGATTGTTATGTTCTTTCATGACATGTGTTAGTCAATTTGTGATAGACAATGCTTTTTTAGTTTACGATTTTTTATTTTATTAATGTATTAGCAATATCCAATTGTTATGTTCTTTCATGGCATGTGTTCTCATGCTTTTATTTGCCTGTGCTTCTTGTGAATGGGTCTGCATTTTAATTTTTTTAATATACAAGGTTTTTCTTCTTCATCTGTCTAATTACAAATCGACAAGCACTACTTCTTAAGAGTTGCAACAAGTTCAACACAGTTGCACAACATTGCTCAACAGGAAAAACATTTTATTTTTTCAAGTTTTTTTTTACTATACCCAAAGCAATATTAATGATTTAACTATTTCTCTTGCACAATCCTTGAACAAACCCCAAAACATTATAAAAAATTAATAATAATAATAATTTTAAAAAAAGGTCTGATGCAATGGTTAGAATCTCCCTTGAATTAGAAGGTCCAAGGTTCAATTCTTTTCCCAAATTCTCATTTTTTTCTTTTTCCTTGCACAAGATGGATGAAAAAAATGTAACCCCTAAACAACTTCTTCAAGCTAGTTGCCGCTAGGTTCTTTGATTCTGAAAATTTCTTGGGAAGGTTACTTTCACCATTCCAGCAGATCTGGAAAATTTGACCAAAAGATTAAGCCTTTTTCATTTAGGTAGCAGCAAAGCCCAGAAAGAAGCAAAGAACAAATGTGTCAAGGAGATCATAATTGTGTTTGTCCAAAGATTTACAAGAGAACTTTGATGATGATCTTCTAAAACCGTCTCCCAACACAAACCCAATTGAAACTATCAACACTTTATATTTTGGTTCAATGAGACTGAAAAGGATGTCAGTGTTAGCATCAAGTTCACTTATTTGCTGATGATGATAAATAGAAGACACTGGATGATTGTGACCTGCTTGCACAGAGCACTTTGCCAATTCAATGTTCTAACTTCTAACCACCAGTGAGCTGGAGAGGTTGGCCTCATCCATGGCTTGTTGATTTGATGTTTCCACAATCAGGCCATTTGTATCACTGCTTTTTGCTGATGGAGACATTGTGTGCTTTTTGTTGAACCTCTGCAGATCCAATGCACCTCAATCTTCATAACACTTCAGAGAAGGAAACTCAGAACCCAGTCATGCAATTAACTTTCAAAATTTGGGTAACAGGTTGATGCAAACAAACCTGAATTTTTGAACTTTCAAAAATTGGGTGGTGGGTTGATGCAACAAACCTCATTCAGTGCCGCATCAGTTGCAACTTCTAGTTGCCTTACATCATCAAATGTGAGGTCACACCACTCATCAAGCCAATAAATACATTGTTTATGACTCTCAAGGAACAGAGATCTCTCCCCCTGCAAACAACCAATACCTCTCAAGACCAGTGGAAACCAAAAAAAAAACCAAGGTTGTTTTCTGGCACCGCTGAAACAGTGCTCCAGGAGTGAATCTTAAGATAAAAACACAAACAAAGTTTGAGAACATACTGCTAAGGCTGCCTGTTCAAGACGGTAGCCAAAACCCCAGTATGGTGCATCAACAGTAACTAGTTTGTAAGCTGTCATAACAGGATCACATGTTTCCTGCATACCTGAACCCCCACATAAGTACACACCTTCTCTGGATCCATTGTTCAAGAAATGCTGAGACACACCTATTGGTGGTTCCTAGAATTAGGGGTAGATACCCTCCAGTTATCAGCCCGGGTATGCATGCACTTACCCACCAGTTCTCAAAAAATTCAAAGAATTGGTTTGGTACATAACACAGTTCTCAAAAAATATGAAAAAGTCAAAGAACCAACAGTTCTTTTCGGGTTCTTTCATGAAACCCACTGGTTCTGTAAGGTTTTTGAACTAACTGGAACCAGTGGTTCTTTAGATTCTGGAATAGTTGAAGAACCAGAACCAGCAGTTCTTTAAAAATTCAAATAACCGAACAACACTGCACCCACTGACATTTTGTGATATAAAATGGCGAGAAACAAATCCTATGTGTGTGAAATAAGTGAAAAAGATCAGACCTGCCAGCCCTGAGTTAGGGGCCCACATTGTTTCTTTGCTGAACAGAAATTTGTGAGATCAATTTCTGGACCCCCAACAACATAGGTCCAATAGTCCCTTGCATTTGTGCCAATGTCCAGTGTCTCCACTTTCCTTAATGCTAAAGCATCAGCATCCAGATTGTGCACCTGTGCACAAACCCATTTTCTTAGAGTGGAAATAAAACTGCAGATTAATAAGCTTAATATTTTATCACCCAAGACAGAAGCCCAACTGTGAAAGTGCGGTGAACAGTAAGTGGAACAAAAATTACAGCAAAACATGCATCAATAGACAGATTTTTACACACATTGGGAGAACAGCCATTGTCAGAGAGATGGATGCTCTCAATTGTAAGCTTGAACCTGCCAAAGTATGGACACTACACAATACCATGTCAGAGCCGCTTCTCAAAATCTTAACACCTGTCAAAAGCTTCTGTAGTTGGGTTTTCTATGGTTTTCTACAGTTTTCTAAGGTACTTGACTAGCTTTTGATGGGCTTGTCTACCCTGTACTTCTGACAGTCTATCTTTTGTTGCTATGCATGATTCCCTAAAGAAGCAGAAAGATAAACCAGCAGGGGGGATGGCCAAACCTTGAGAACTGGATAGTCATCAGCGATGGATTGTGAAAAAATTGCCAGCACATGCAAAAAATGAAAAACCACAAACATATTTTTGCCTCAGTCAGATGACACAGCATGAGATCACAAATCCCTGTTCTCATTTGTACCAATTGAATGAGTTCAGAAACTACATACATTTCTTAAGAAGCTGATCTTGAAAAGGGACATGGAAGGAGATGCAACCTGTTTTGCACTTGGGATATGCATTCCACGCTTCTTCCTCTATTAACATAGAATTCAAGGGCGCAAATGCAGCCAGCCATGAAGGAAGTTTGCTGCAGCGGAAACCAAAAAAGAATCCCACCAATTGTTTTGCAGAAAATCAAATCCCAACCCTAAATTCGAAGCATCAAATCCTGCTCCACATAAGACAGAAAAAACATTTTCTTTGATATGATGGAATTGCCCTTATTGCTGGTACCTTTGCAAATGGTAGATCTTGGAGGTGAACTGACCCTTCCCAAATTCTTCGTTTTCAAAAGGTTCATTCACCAATACTTCAACACCCTCATCTGCACCACCACTTGTCTGCTGCTGCTGCATTTTGGTAACCATGTACATTTGGGCTATCTTGTACTGCAGGCAAAAATCCCCCAAACCCTAAAAACCCTAAGTCCAACTGAGTCCTCTCATTTCTTTGTTTCTGTACTCCTCTGGCAAAAACTGAAAACAGAAAATACCTTACCCTGAATGTCTTTGCAAGTGTTTCTTTTTCATCCCTCTGCATGTTTTAGTCTTGTTGATTTACAAAAAAACCCATCGGTGGACCAAAAAACCACCACCCACAAATTGATCCAGAAAATGAAAGAAGTCTCAAAGAAAGCTAACCTCCTCCACTGACAATGGCATCACCACCCGACTTCACAGGTACCAGCACAACCACACCAGTAAAATCCTTGTCAAGTTTTTCACAC
>Ga0116229_10009287_pt1 | contig 15048 bp, 14 predicted proteins | sample S1TSphgellanicum_3_FD_87313 | JGI IMG/M metagenome (GOLD analysis project Ga0116229, IMG submission 87313) | Host-associated microbial communities from peat moss isolated from Minnesota, USA - S1T2_Fc - Sphagnum magellanicum MG | ecosystem: Host-associated > Plants > Peat moss > Unclassified... | reverse complement strand
TGAAAGAAAATGAAGATTCACACACCTTGATCCTTCCTCTGCTTCTTCTTCTTCTTCTTCAGCTTCGTCATCTTCTTCTTTCCTTGCAGGAGTCTCTTTTGGGAGCTGACATTTGAGGACAAACTTTGGTGATGCTCTCTCTTGATGTTGTAATTATAAAATCCCTGTTGTAAATATTATCAAACAACGTGATCTGATCTGATTTGATTAATGTACACTGACAAGAATCAGTGAAGAAGAGGAAAACCTCTTGCTGCTGCTGCTGCTGCTGCTGCTGCAGCAATTGAGTACATGATTCTCCTGCTGCTGCCGGAATCAAGTACATGATCCTCCTGCCGCTGGTGCCATTGAGAACATGATCCTCCTCCTCCTGCTACTGCTGCCGGTGCAAACAGACATGATTTGAGTACAGAAATTCCCGATACATGCAAGAAGGAAACAGAATTGTGATGGTAAACGTTGAAGCCAACAACAATCCAAGAATCTGAAACACACGGTGGACAGAGAGACAGAGAGACAGAGAGGCGCGCACACACACACACACAAACAAAAGCACATACACACTTCTTGCTGGTTATTGCGTTGCCATGAGCATCATCGCTATCGCCATCGATACGACAAATTGCAGATGTTGTTTTCTGGAAAATGTTATCCGCGTGATTGGACAGAGAGAGAGTTGCAGTTGTAGTGGAGGCATGAGTTGCAGGAAGAAGAGCATGTGTTCAATCATCCTTTGTGGGACCCCCGGCGACCTTCACCTACGCCCATTACTCCTCCTCCTCCGCCGCTTTTGCGCGTTATGTACTAGATCTCTCTCTCTCTCTTAGTCATAGGTAGGTATTCTCTTTCTTCGTGCATGCGAGTCTTTCCTTCACATTATTTTTGCCCTGAATTTCTCCTCTCTCTTGAGCATCTTTCCTACCTCGGTCTTCTTGTGGGGTCATCAGTCTTTCACATATTTTCTGATTCTGTGAGAAAATTCCATCATCTGTCGGAAACAAGAAAGCAAGCTTGTTTGTATTGAGCACGGAAACCAGCATGCAGGAGGAGGAGGAGCAGAAAACGTGAAGGTGGTTGAGGAGGTAGGGTTGATTGTAAGAGACGCGTCTTCGATCCTCTTTCACAGATTTTCTGTGGAAAAACAAAAGAAAAAGGCTCTCTATGAAGCACGGAGACAAGCAAAGCAGGAGCAGAAAGCGCGAAGACGGTTGAGGAGGACATAGACACAGACAGAGAATCCGGAAGCTCGAGAGAGATTTCTTACAAGAAGGGAGATGCTTGGCAGCAAAGAAAGAAGAAGAAAGAGGAGGAGGCAGCAAACACTTCCTTCCTTTTACCGCGTCTGTAAATCCCATTCCTAACCTTCTCCTCCTTCTGTGTTTCTTTCTTTGCAACACATTCTTTTGTTATGGATTCCTTTGTTGCTTTGTGGATTTGTTTTGTTCTACACTTTCAAAGGAATGACCTTGATCTCAGGTCCGTAGCAGTAGGCATTCTGGTAGCAACAGCAATGAGATGATGATGACGATCATCATCATCATCATCATCATCACAACTTCTTCCAAGTTACTAGCTTGATCATGAGAGAACAAGAGAGAGAGCATGTTAGGGTTTCCCTGGGATGATCAGAATTTGCTTCTTCTTCCTCAAACCCAAGTCCTTGAATTTGTTCTCAAACATGCTCAAAATTTTCATTCTGAGTGAAGGAGCTTGTTGAAGAATTCACAGGAAGAACTTCCCTGTACATTTTGTGTGCACTGACAATAATGTACAATAGACTGGGCTCAACAGGGAAACTTTCCCCTTTTTGTGTCTATTTGGTGTTGCTGTTACAGGACCGGCCGGTCTGCTGAGAGCTCCAACATTTTTGATGGACAGTGTTCTATGTCGACTGCTGCAAACAAGATGATACAGGAATTTCAAGTACTGCATTCTCGATTTCTACAAAAGGAGGTTGATAGGTTTGTGTCATTTCTAGTTCATGTAAGGACAGACAGCAGATTGAGAAATGAATTCTGAGGTAGCAGATGTGGTGCTTGGGGAGGAGTATGAGGACTTGGAGGATGTGTTGGTACGTATGCCAGTTTCAGAGGTGTACAAGGATCCTAGTGATGCTTTGGTACGACTCCCGACCCCAGACATGATTCCTTTGTCGGATAGTGAGCAGAATCATGTGGAAGTCTCTGCACTGAAATCGGAGAATAGCATCCTTGTGGCTGAGTTACGCCAATTGAGGCTGGAGAATGAATGCTTGACAAAGGAGCTCTCAAATTGCACAGCAGTCTATCAAGAGCTCCAGACTGCCTTTGGTGCCAGTGAGGCAGCAAATCAGCAGATGAAGGAAACCAATGCAGCTTTGGAGCGGCAGGTGCAAGAACTCAAAGGACTGCTGCAGTCATATTGGAGTACTGGTGTTGGGCTGTTGATTTCGCAAGTGCGGGAGGATGGTGCCAAGTTTATGCATGAAGGGCAGAATGGGTATGATGAGGGGCAACCTCCAATGGATCTTGAGGCTGCCAAAGGCCTGTTAGTTGCTTTGCAGGAGTTCCCAATCTACATGACCTACTGCAACAAAGAGTTGCGTTATGTGTGGATTAGTCGCACGATCAAAGGCACTCGTCCAGTGGTAAGCATCCAAATTCCCTTCTTTTTTGCACTCTTGTGTTTGCAAAGTATAGGTCAGGACAGAGGCTACATCCCTCCAGGAGTCAGCAGGTAAGCCATTGTTACCAGCACATGACACCTGGCTGCAAGCTGACTTTTGAGTCTGTTTACTAGCTCTGATATAGCCTGTATGCTTTCAATGTTGCTTTGAGCCACCATGTAGCACTGGGATTTGCACCCTTCAAATCTTGGATGATAACTAAATGAGTAAAACATCAGAGTGCTTTACCTTTCTGGAAAGTCTTGAGACTTTTTCACCCCTTGAAGAAAACAGGGATTGGTAACTTAGGAAATGATTTTTTATTTTTGTAGGACCTTATTGGGAAGAGGGATGATGAGGCTTTACCTATGGAGAATGAAGGTGTGAAGGAATTCTTCAACATGAAAGTACAAGCTCTGGAAAAGCTACAGACACAGGTAAGGTCTGCAGGCCATATATCACCTCTGACCTAACTACAGGGTGCTTCTATGCATGACAATGCATAGTGCTGTAAATTTTATGTATTGAATCCTGGTTAAATACACTTCTGAAAACACCTTACAGCTCTGAGGCAAAGTGCCCTCACCTCCCTTTCTATTGGACTCTATCCTGCCATACTGCAACTTTTGATACGTTCGAGTATGTAGTACTCTGCATTATCTCCTCTGTATCACCATTACTGTGCCTGTGACAGTCTTCTTGAGCTACATCAGGTGGTTTTTTGCCCTTCTCCCTGAGGAAAATCTTTTCCAACTCTTCATGGTTATGTGTTCTGTTCTAAGAGGGTTGATGTGCTCACCTGAGTGCAGATTGGAGAGTTGACAATTGATTATCCTCTTATTGGCCGCATGTCTTGGATGGTGACATGCAAACCTCATCTAAGTGACAGTGGAGAGGTACTTGGGGTCTCGACAGCAAGTATTGATATAACTGAAAAGGTTTCATCTCTGCAACCTGAAAAACTCTTACAAGAAATGTAAACTCATTGGCTCCTGGCCCTACAGCTGCACATGGTAGGGTTTTATTTTTAAATCTCAGGAATGTTATTACACAGTAAGGCTTCATCCACAAAATTTATTTCAAGACTGAACACACCAGTGAAGCTGCAATTTTTGCTAAGAGCTAAGAGGGGTGAAGAGGATGTTACAATGTTTTCTGCATGCACAATTGGATTGTTATACCAATGTGATTCAGCATTTTGTCCACAGGTTGAAGTGAGCAAACGGTTATCAAAAATGCATGCACAGATGGTAGAGGGGAAGGCAACAGAAGGAGAGTTACGGCGGACTGTTCAACTCACAGGTGTGGCCAGTGATGTGACCCTTCTTCTGTTCACCAGTTTTGTGCTGGTATCAAGTGCTGTCAGCAGCACTGGTTTTTTGTACATCATACTATTGGCTTCCTAAGACCTGTCAGCTTCAAAATGTTGCTGGTTGTACTGTGACCTTGTGTGCATGTTGGTTCTGGGTGTTGTATGTGTTCGAATATCAATGACAAACTTCAGGAAATGTGAGAAAGGTCCTTTGGTGTCTTTGAAGGATATGAAAATGTACCTAATTTGCAGACCTGTCTCAGTTCCACATTATTCATCTCGTAGGCAGTGATATTGTCTATTGGCTGGGTGATGACTTGAACACCTGCAGTATGGTACAAATTGGGTAGCAATCTGCTGGGTCAATAGCTCAAATGACCAGGTTGATCCCCAGTTTATTGCCCACCCCAACATAAAAAAATTAGCTAACTAGCATCCCTTAAAGATGGAAGAACTTAGCCAAAATGGTTCTTGCAGAACTCTTAAATTCAGGTGAACTAGACCCATAACCTGGTGGTACCATAATCGAAAGATTGGTTGCTGGTTTGATTTGGATTAGTTTTTGCAAATGATTTTCCGGTGGCGGGCTTGCTGGATTGAAGAGGAGGCAATTCGAGCCAAGAATATGTTCCTGGCAATAATGTCACATGAGATTCGGACACCCTTGAATGGTCTACTAGGGATGTCGGAGGCATTAGCTGCATCAGATTTAACTCCAGACCAGCGGGAGCTTGTCAATGCAATGCTGTCATCTGGTGTCATCATTGCTGACATCTTGGGTGATATTCTTGACCTTGCGAGTGTAGAATCTGGTATTCAGCTTTTCACTCCATTTGTCACACCCCTTGTCATTCTTGCTCTGGAAATGGCCTCTAGTATTTTTGTAAAGATATATTGAAATTTATTGGTTTCAAACAACGCCAGGGGTTTGGGGTACAGCAATGAGAATATGGAAATTGCTGCCTGCTCTGGTAACTTGAATTCATGTCTGTTGGAACCTTTGAACTTCCAGCCTTGCTCTGGAAAGTTTGAAGTTTCTGTTGACCAGCGACTGCTCTAACTACTTACAAAACTATAATTAGTTTTGGTAAAATCTACTCATTAATGGCAATCAATGAAGTATCTGTGTTGTGATTAAAGGTGCAATGGAGCTTGAGGAGACACCATTTAGCCCAGCTGAGGTAGTGCAAGACATTCTAAAAATGGCCTTAGCAGCCACACGAGAGAAGGGCATCACGGTTCAAGCAGAAGTTGACAACAATGTTCCAAAGAAGGTGAGTATGAGTTCTGTTCATTTTTATCCCATGATCATCACCTGAGGTGTGGGATGATTTCAGTCAGAATTCAAATTGCATCCAGGCAATAGCCTTGTGTTCCCATTGGTTATGAGAATCAAATCCCATCGTGCATATCATGTGTTTGACAAGTGGTAATCAATCCAGCTACCAGCGGTTTCATGTGAAGCCATGGGGCTTCTATGTATATGTGGGAAGATCAACTAATAAAACAGGAATCGGTGGGTTTGAAATATTTTGACCAATCAGGTTGTCAGTGACAAGCTTCGGATTCGGCAGATTATGAAATACCTTGTCCTCAATGCCATCAAATTCACTCAGAAGGGTGGTGTCTGGATCCACTTGGGTGTTGAAGGCCTTGATGCATCTAGTGGACAAACCTCTTCCAAAGAAGCAGAGACCAACAACTTGGGGGATGAAAGTCAGAGTATTTTGAGTGGGATGTTGGATGCAGTGGATGGACAAGAAAGTTTTGAACTGGAACAAAGAAATGATGTCTCAAACCCAGGTATGGGTAAGGGAAAGGATTCTCCAAGGGGTGCAGACTCTGAAAAGAGTTTCAATTTGAGTGTGCAAACCCTACTTTGGTGTGAGATCAAAGACACTGGTGTTGGCATTCCCCAGGAGGTATGGAACTCTGGCCCCACACTGCTGCCCCCCTTACTGACTGAGTAAATGTTGGTACTTCTAGTAGGATTTAAGCCCATCAAAAAATGTGAAATTTTGCATGCTGCAAATGTATCCACTCCAATAGCTCAACTTGAATTGCTGAATCTGACTTCGGCAAAAGCGATATTATTCACAAGTGGTAATAGTGTCAAATTTTCCGAACTGATGAATTGTGTTTTAAGTTTCGGAACCATTCATCTGGCTTGGGTGCAGTCATTTGCCACACTCTTTGACACATTCACTCAAGTGGATCAGAGTAGCACCAGGAATTTTGGGGGCACAGGATTGGGTTTGGCCATCTGCAAGCAGGTACTGCATTCCTCCATTTGACACTTTTGTGAGTTAATGAAGGTCCATGTTAGACACCACAGGTGATTCCAAAAGAGGAATTCTATGTGCTTCTGGGTAAAGGGCCACGAGGAAGAAGATCTGCTTAAACTGTTGAGAGGTTAAAACCCATTAAGAACTGAGCTCAAACTGAGAACACTGCCCTATTGGCAGTCAATTATAGTCTAGGAGGTGGGTAGTCAAGTAGGTTATGGAAGCATTTCCTTATTTTCCAAGATGGTCATCCTGCTCTAACTCACTTCTTTGGAACTGAGTTGAACACAGTATTTGTCCATCAATTGATCATTTCCTTAGAATGCATATCTTCACATAAATGGTAGGACCTTTCTCAGGTGCATGTCCAGTGGGATGTAGTTTGTCCACCTTTGAGCTTTTGAGAAATTATTGCTTTGATTGAACCTGTGTTTGTCTCCCTGCATTAACAGTTGGTGGAGCTAATGGGCGGCCAATTGACAGTGACCAGCATGGTTGGAAAGGGGTCAACATTCAGGTTCACTGTTCTTTGCAAAGTGATCCAGGAAGGACATAGCTCTTTCAAAGAGAGCTCTGTGGTGCCGAGAATGGATCCTGAGGATGCAATGCCACCCAATGACTCACCATTTACATCATCAAGCCCACAAACCACCCCTGATGAGCAGATTTGCAAACCATTGGTCCGGAACCCAAGTTTGAAACCACCACGGATCCTTCTTGCAGAAGACAACAAGGTGAATGTCATGGTTGCAATATCAATGCTCAAGAGGCTCGGCTTGACAACTCAAGTTGTTGCCAATGGTATCGAAGCCCTGAAAGCTATCCAACGGGAGAAGTATGACCTAGTGTTATTGGACATTTGTATGCCACTGATGGATGGCCTGCAAGTAGCACTTGCAATACGGTATTATGAAGAAACAGGGGAATGGCCCAAGTGTGATCTGCGCAACTTTTTTGAAAACGCTTCGCCATCAATGCTGGATAAGAAAGCTGAGACTCCACAGGGGGGCATGATGGCTGTGCAAGCATCAAGAGAGAAGAAGTTGGCCACTGCCCTGGAAGGATTGACTCGTAAAACATTGGACGGGACCCGGCGGTTACCCATTGTGGCTGTGACAGCCAATGCTCTGCGCTCAGATGTTGAACAATACTATGCTCACGGCATGGATGCCTTTATTGCAAAGCCCGTCATCTTCCAAAATCTCCGAGAAACACTTGCCAAGTATTTGCCAATCCCCTCATCACGGCCAGCAGCTTCTTCTCATACTTCTCACAAGGCACCACCTGTGGTGGACTCAACTGAAAGCAAGGAGACAGATGCAGACTGAAACAGGAGAAACCACTTCAAATTTCTGCTATATACAAATTCATCAGCTGTTTCATTCCTGAGAGAAGGAATCCATTACAGATTCTGTACCAGGTATGTGACCCTGGTGCACAAACAGAATTTGGTGCTTTCTCTATTCCAAATCCTGACTCTGATTTGGTTGACCTCAAGTTTGCTATAGATGGTAAAATGACTGCTTCTTCATTTGCCATGCTTGGCTTGTTCCTAGGGTGTTTTTCATGCATGAACCCCATCTTTTACGTTGAACATTAAGAAAAGCAGATAAATATCCCCAGGACTTTGCTTGGGAGAGAATGGTAGGTGGGGAATGCACACAAGGCAGAATGGATTGATCAGGGTGGTGGGTTTTAAACAGACTGACAAGAACCTGGCTCCACCAAAGCAGAAAAGCCCACTGAGAATACACAGACTATATTGCTGCTGCTTGGGCTTTCGATGATGTCACTAAAATTCTTTCTATCATATTCCACTTTTGCAGTGGATAATTGTATTCATGTGTTTGCATGGCTTGTCTTTTTGTAATAAGGTTCATAACTTCATCATTTTATCCAGTCTTTTACCTTTGACCCAGTTGGGGTGGCTAAATAGTTGTGTTTGTTGTTTTTGTGTTGTCATGAGACTGAGTCTTCCTGTTGCTTCCAGAAATGTGACAGAAACTCCAGATGCAGATTTTGTATAATTCTTTGCCCAAGTTTTGGGCAGATTATTACAAACTTATCTATACTCACTGTCAGGAGCTGATGAAGGTAGTGAAAAGTCATGGCAGCTTGTCATTGTTCTTCGTGTGCTAAGAAGTGTTCAATCCCCTGCCCATTATGTTGGGTACGGCACCAGGGGAGCCTGTAAGGGTGAGCTAGGCAATGTAACCAACATAAGGGGCAAGGGTGAGACCATTCCATTACATAAAGGTCTGGGGTGGTAGATTCAACAATTTATGAACCAATTCATGTTTAACAGACATTCGGTCACTATGACAAGTGTATGATCTTCACCAGAAGATCATGTCATGTAATATGGTTAAGAAAATAATCTGCCATCCCAGATGAAGGTGAAGGCCTGGCAGTTTGAGAGAGAGTATCATAAGGTTATGACCAGTTTTGTGCAGGTATTTGATTCTGTCAATAACCCCCGGTTTCAGTTTTTTGAAATTTTAAAATCAAAGAACTGCTGGTTCTGGTGTTTTGAGAGAAAAAATCAGAATTGAAGAGCCACTGGTTCTGGTTGTTTCAAACACTGAAAGAACCTGTGAATTATGAAAGAACTGATGGAGAACCATAGGTTTCTGGGTGGTTCTTTCTTCTTCTTCCTCTTCTTCTTTGAGAATGATGGTCATATATGAGAACTGATTCTTTGTGTTTTTTCAAACAGTGGTTCTGATATCAAGAACTTTCCTGATAATCAGTGGAGGCTTATTGCCAGTTTTGCTACCTGCACAACACTGGTTATGACTGCACTTAGTATTGTGTTACCTTCAAAGTGTTTGAAGGTGGAGATTTTTCTTCTATCTTGTAGATACGTGTACATTTGGTTGTTGGATGTTCTTTCTGGATACTCATCAAGTTTGATTGATGAGGGCCAGAATATGGAACTGGGAGTTTGCACTATAAAAGCTGAGCGGCCCTCATCATAGTCATTCCATCATGCATGGTGATACAATGAGCAAGTCGGAGCCTTGTTTTGCAGGTATAACTAGTTTACTCTGGAAACACAGTACAAGCTTTGTTGTGGGAGTCAAGTACAAAGCTAATTATTTGGAAGACAAATCCTACATTATGTTTTTTGTCGCTCTCTTCATTTTTCTGATCCTTTAAGCCCGCCTTCTTCTTTAAGCTCGCCTTCTTCTTTTCATCAATTCATGAATAGGTTTATAAATGACATACCAATTCAATTAGGCAAATCAAAACGGTTTTGTGCCTTTGATCACCAATTAGGTTTTTGGCAGATTCATCATATGGCATCCAATGGTGTGAAAATATTGGCTATAGTAATAGAGAAAATTTTGATTCTTTAGAATGTGTTGCCTATTGAGATGAAAATTTTCCATGAATACATTTTGGGGCTGCAACCAATACAGAAAAGTTGTTGCTCTACATGTCTTGTTGCTGGTTAATAATAGATCTTTCTTGGGATGCTAGTCAATAATGCAACATTAAAAAATTGAAAAAAAGAAAGAGTCATTGATCAAAAATACAAAGTAAAATCAAAGTTATTTTTAAATTTACATATCCTTCAAACAAGGACCGATGTTAGAGCTTTTCTAGGGTTAATATGATACCATCATAGCTGTGTAAAAGGTTATGCGACTATTAATTGTATCTTTGTTTGAGTAGTTTTCTAAAACTTGACTAATTTGTTGTTGCATGCTTTTAAGGGTTTAAGGGTTTAGGGTTTAGGGTTCTCTTTTGAAGAGATGTTTGGTGTAGACACTTTTCTTAACCAACCTAGTTTTTGCAAGCTATTTTACGGAGGTCATATTTTTGTCCACTAAAAGTGTAACAACAATTTTGTTACAAAAGGAAAGGTGAAATTAGAAGGTGATAACATATGTAATCAAGGTTTATCTGTAGTGCAAATGAAATTTTCACCGAATGAATGAGATTATTATGTCTTGATTGAAGGAATTTAATTCATGTCGAGAGAATTTTGCATCAACAAATTTCATTTTTAAAGACTAATAGTGTGGCATTGGAATGGCCAACAATTACCATGGTACATGGGCCAATTCAATAGTCCATTGTCAAATATTTAATTAATTTTTGAAAACTCAATTCAACACCTTTTTTTAATATTTTTTTATTTTACAAAAGTTGAGATATTAAGAAGCATATCAACATAGGTTGAATGTTAATTAGCTAAAATCCAACACCCATTACACTCTCTTGAAATTAACAAGTATTGAATAGTTGACCTTCAGAGCAGTGAAAGAGTCATTATTTTCTTTTTCATTGGGTGAGTATTAAATAATTAAGCTTAAGGTCAATTTCCACATGGAGAAATAAATTATTTATTTATTTATCAAAAAATTCACAAATTATTTTTTTCATGATCTATTATGATATTGTCATATGAGAAGTGAAATTATTCAGATTGTAGCTTGTGAAAATTTGATAGTTTTCAACACCTCAATTTCATATTGTAATGTTTTTTTTGTTATTTTAAGGATTATTTAATGATGAAGCTAGCCTTAAGGTAAAGTAGTCGGAAACTAGCACTTTCGTGAAGTTAAGAAGGATTGAGTATTGTATTTTTAGAGTAGTGACAAAGTCATTATTACTCTCTTTCATCAACTACCCACTTTTTCATGTGCACATACTACACGATCACTTAATTCTTTGTGAAAGAAGTAGACAAGATTCATTGAATGGGGAAAAGAAGAAAATATTTATTTATAAAAAACTTTCAACATAGTTTTTGGGCATTTATGATTTTAATTAATATATGTCATGTGCATATGGAAGGAGACATTGATGTGTTGTGAACCTTCAAAAAATTCACCATGGAGGTTCAAGACACTACAATGTTCATGTATTCAAATTTTTAGAATCTTTTGGAAGATCTTGAGGATGTTGAAGATTAATACAAAAACCCAAGAGTTGAAATTGGTTACATGCAACCCATGTGGTCAAAAAAATGGATGGCAAAGATTGAAAAACATGGATGGCAAATTTGTGGAACATGTTTCACATGCTATGGTATAAATGACCAAATTTGGGCTCATGATGTAATGAAAAAACAATTAACCCACCCATTGTAACAACTAAAAGTGTAAATCAAAAGGATAAATCATTAGTGAATTTCAAAATCCTCTTGCACATGAAGAGGATGTATAGAATGAAGTAAGTTGCCAACCAATAATGGCACATGCATTAACAAGCAAGAAAACCACACAAATGATTTCCACATTATTAGCATTAGAAAATGATTTTCAAGCACATAGAATGGTCGATGTTGATAAATATTTGATATGATCACACAAATATAAAATAAATGAAAAGTGGAATTCAATTAAGAACATGGGCATTTGGTGTGATATTACATGTTTAACATTTTGTGGGAGGAATATGTTTTCTAAGACTAATCAATAGACCATTAGAAATAATAAAAGTATTTGAATTATTCTTGGAATGGGGAGCATCTTTATAGCAAGGGACTCATGTTACTTAGGCTAGAAGACATGTTTACATGGTATCATCATAAAAGAGATGGATAATGAGATTGGACACTTTAATAAACAAAATCACTAGTTACCATCAATAAAGAATTATTTTGGCATTACATGATAAACATGGTAATGAATGGCATGGGGATATATCAATAGCAAATTGGCATGAGGCAATGTATTAACTACAATAGTCCTATTTTATAATTCATTCCATTTGAGTAAAACATGCACTATTATGTGAAAATGGGGTTGAAGCATGAGTTAGTTTTAAATTAGCTTTAAAAACTTTTGAATACGAATGAAATAAAATCAACTTCACCCCTACAAGGGAAAGGGGTGTCAACAATTATAATATTGTACAAAATAATGTTTAAACTTTTGTCATGTTGGATGTTATTCCACCTTCATTATTTAGTAATTGATATACATTGTCAACACAATGGTCATGGTTAATGAATAGTAGGCAAAACCCAATGTGAACATGTCTAAAAAGGTTACATATAGCAAAAGTGAGGGTGGCTTCACTCCCAAGTGATGTTATTGTGATAGTTAAGCCATTAACTAAGGTGAAATAGGGGGTAACTTATCCCAACAAGGGGTTAAGGAATAAGTTTCAAGTTTGAACGAGAATCTATTTTTTAAAATTTCGTTCAATACAATGATGTAAAGTTTAAGTGCAAAAAACAACTTCTTGAAGGTGGTGATGGCACAAAGTGCATGACAACATGAAATAATGGGGGCATTTTTGAAAACAATATAACATGGAATGGAGGAAGCAATTAACATCATGGAAAGATGCATAATTGCATTAAAAAATAAATTTTATTGTTGAAATCTTTTGTCCATTTTGGATTATTTTCAAAATTCATCTTTGATTTTAAGACATTAAAAAGCTAGGAGGTGATCTTTTGGAGGTAAATGAAGCTTATAAAATTATACTAGATTTGGAAAAAATGGTTGTTCAATGAAGGAATTTAAAAAGTAGGACTTGTAAGAATATTGAAGAGAAAAATGAGTTGAAAACTTTCATGTTTCCCTCATAATCACATAATTCACATAAACCAAACAAAAAGGCAGTTAATGTAGTTGAAAGCAAAATTGAAGGATAGTCATAAATACCCATTGAACTAATCATAACCTAGCCTTGGAGAAAGCACTAGCCACCTTCCTTTTTATAATATACAATTGATCATGGGGGCAACATCTCAATAATAATTTTTGGATTTGTTACAACACACATTCTCAATTTTGGGACACTTTTGAAATTTCAAATAGTCGTAAACTTATAAATTGTAATAGACACAATAAAAAATGGACATGTGACCTCATTTTTTTATAGCCCTTGAAAAGATCTTTCCAATGTTGTATCAAGCTACCTATTTAGATGTTATTTGCTTCTTCAAACACATGACACTTACAAACATTTTAGAAAACATTCATGACATTTTTGTCACAATTCTTCAAACCTTTCTACAAGTTGTAAACAACTTTGTTTTCAAGAACCTTTGAATGATTCAAGATCATTAATTTTGACAAGGTTTGATATTTGAAACCTTATTTTGAAAATATGAGACTTTTCACCCCAAAAAAAAAAATTTGACTTGAGATCTCGAAAAGTTTTTTTTAAACTCCCACACATGTTCCATTTTGTGTGGGAAGGTGTTTCACCCTTGTCAATTCACATCATGTTTCAAGCTTAAATTCAATCAAAAAATTTATTTTCCTTTGTCATAATATTAGAAATGCCAATATTGGATATGGTCACATGATGAATGGAGTTAATTCACATGGATTTCCATCCATGACTTTGTAATCCATTCACAGTTCATTTGTAGTTAATTTATAATGCATTTATAATTAATTCATAGTTCACTCTTAAATAACTTATAGTTATATCCTAATTCATTCTCAAATAACTTTTAGTTCACCCACTAGTTCTTCTAATCCATTCTTAGTTAACTTTTAGTTAATTCATAGTTCATTTTTAATGAAGTTCTAGTTAATTCCTAATTCATTTGTAGTTAGGAAACCTTTTAAGAAGTTTATTGATTGGTGAGCACATGGAAACCTCCATGGAAATTTCTTTGAACTAGGTCCCCGAAAAGGTATAAGTAAAAATAAGTCTTCCTTTAATATGTTCAACACTAATACAATGTACAATCTTGTTCCATAGCTTAGTTTTATTTTTTTTATGTTTACATTTTCATGTTTTATCACAATAAAACTTTGTTTGCATTTTTGTTTGCACACTTCATGTTCTTATTTTTTGTTTATTACGGTTTTTTTTTGCTCTATATGTTATATGTTTGAATTTAAATTTAAGTTTGTCTTTTCATTATTCATTTTCATAGTTCTCATGCTCATGACACATATAATAAGAAACATTTCCTTGTTTTTCGTGAGAATCACATGAGCCCAACTTAGGGTTGCAACAATAGTTCATTTAAATATATATATATAAACAAATGTATAACAACCCATTATCTTTAATTTGATGAGTTCATTAACTTAAAAATCTAATTACTTTGCAACATAATCTTATCATTATTATTCCATGATTCAAATTTTGGGTACATCTTTGTATACCATATTTGTCAATGATGTTGGGTGCTAAATAATTCTTAAGTGGTTAAATATAATAATAATAAATAAACAAAATTTGGCTTGAATTTGTTTAATTTTTCAATACTTGACCCTTGAACATGCTAAATATGAGAAATAATACAAGGCACAACATTACCATTGTGCAAATTCAAAAATGTTATGAACCTCTTTGTACTTGTATTTGATTCTCAAAATTTTGAAATTAATTATTAGAAAAGTCATGCCCATATTATTTAATAATTGATTGTGTGGGAAACAATTGTCAATTATTAGTGATAGGTATGATGTATTTTTCTTTATTCATGTTATAATAAAAAAAAAGGATTATAATCAAACATATTTACTTATAGATACTTTTAACACTTGTGATAACTATTATTATGATTGTGATAATTGAAAATTCACTTCACAATACCATTTTTTACTAAGTTAAATTATGTTCCCATTCATAAACATTTTACATAAAAGATGTATCAACATATAGGTATGAATAAATATTTATTTTAGTAGTGACCATTAGGCTTGGGTGATTTTTAAAGTTTAATCCAAATGAATATGTTATTACAACTTACCATATATACTTTTTAATGTGTATTTTGCATGATGAGCTCCCAAGTTCCTAGTTAGACCCAAGTTGGGTCTAAGTTACTCAACAACAGAATTGTGAGGAACTCGGGGCACATTCCCAGCTCT
>Ga0116229_10009284_pt1 | contig 15050 bp, 7 predicted proteins | sample S1TSphgellanicum_3_FD_87313 | JGI IMG/M metagenome (GOLD analysis project Ga0116229, IMG submission 87313) | Host-associated microbial communities from peat moss isolated from Minnesota, USA - S1T2_Fc - Sphagnum magellanicum MG | ecosystem: Host-associated > Plants > Peat moss > Unclassified... | reverse complement strand
TTTTTTTTTCTTTTTTTTTTTTTTTTTTTTTTTTTTTTTTTTGTATTTTGTTTTTTTTTTTTTTTTTTTTTTTTTTTTTTGTTTCCTGAATTGGCACTTAACCCTAATTTCTTCATGTCTTTTTTGGGGAGAAACTACCATAGAGACATGTCTTAACCCTTTCTCTTTTGCTTCAAGGATCTGTGAAGCATTTAGGGAATACTTTCAGGCTCCTGTCAGAATTTGTCAATCTACAACTCAGTCTTTGAGAGAAAATTTCACTACTGGATACAAAAGGAGACCCTAATTTGCTCCCAAAACTATGTGACATCTAGTATTGATGTGGGATACTTCAAGACAAAATGAGATTTTTGATGATGGGAGATCTCTATGTTCTGGATTTAATCATCATGATCACAATCCTGATTTGAATGTCAATCCTGTTGAAATGGTTGACCTTATTACTGGGTCATCTCTCATGTCTTTCTTGGTTGACTTCTTAAATCATAAGTTCACAAGAAGTTCTGAGTACTTATGAAGGTATTTCGTAGCCCTGAACATAGGTTCTTTTAGTTCATGAGGTGCTATCCTTTTAGTTTCTTATGATTGAACACCAAGGCAGCATAATGCATTTCAGTGTTTTGAATTCTCCTGTTTTCCTGGTGTACTAGTATTGTAACCAAATTGTAAGTAGACACATATTGCAGACATGAGTTCCTTCTTGGAGAGTGACATACAGCACTTGCCCTGCTGAGTTTTTTGGTTATTGGCTCCAGATCTTTGGATTAGTTTCTTTGGGAAGAGCTAGAAGCAATATTCAAATGACACATCAGGATTTGGAGTTTGTCAGGAGCTACCTGGTTATTCAGCCGTCACCAAGGTCAAAATGGTTGTGAATTGGTCTCTTTTCTGACACATAGTTCCATGACCTGTGCATTATGGTTGGCTTATCTGATACCTGTCAATCTTTCTCCTTGTGCTCATTATGTCCTTATAATGATATTTGCATGGTGTTTCATTAACAGCCATTAAGGAGGAGTTTGTGTCCAGGTGACAGCAGCAACTGCACCCAGTGATGGAGTGAGATGGTGGGAGAAGGGAGGCAGCCCCAATTTGGTCGACATACATTCAACACAACAGTTTATAGATGCTCTTTCAAATGCTGGTGAAAAACTTGTTGTTGTCGACTTTTTTGCAACATGGTGTGGGTCCTGTCGTGCCCTCTACCCTAAGGTGGGACAAAATCTTCCAATTTAAGAGCTCATGCTTTCATCAATACTGATTGGCTTTGAAGTTTGCAATCAACCTCATAACTGCCACTTTTGTTTGAGAACCAGGTTTAGGTTGATCTGAGAATTTGTGTCTTTTTGAAGTGTTAAATGATTGCTGTCTAGTGAGTTAGTGGGACATGAGTTTGCCCATAAATGTTGGCCTCAGGTTACATCTTTTGGCTGCTCTTGTGACAAAGTGTTCCAGCAGCAAGGTGATCAGGCTTGCATCTTGATATCCAAGAGGTGTACAGACACAGTATAATACCTGGATCCTCACCAATTATACTGCTGCTGTTGTTGTTCTGCTGCTGAATATGATTTTGTTTTTATGTATATCATACAGTTGTGTAAACTAGCAGCAGAGAATCCAGATGTGGAATTTTTGAAGGTGAACTTTGATGAGAACAAGCCCATGTGCAAGAGTCTAAATATCAAGTTCCTCCCATATTTCTATTTTTATCGGGGTGCTGAGGGTTGCCTGGAGGGATTCTCTTGCTCTCTTGCGAAGGTATTTCTCAAGATAAAACTTTTTTTCTAGTTCCTTTGTCAGGAATTTATCATGGCTAGAGGGCTGGTTTCTTGTCCTTCCTTCCTTTTGCAACTTAATGTGTTTCTTTCTCAGTAAACTTTCTTTGTAAGTCTTTCTATTTTTAAGTCAAGTAGTTCTGTTTACATCAATCTTAGACTCTTCTTTCACAGAAAGGGTGCAACAAAAAAGACTTATTCCACACAGCAATCCAACTGCCTTGGAACTTTGGAATTGATTTTGATTGCGCAAGGGTTCATATAAGCAGAAATTCATTGAAGAAAGTTCAGATTGCCAGGAATCAGAAACCTGCATATGATTAGTTGCAGAGGTGGCACTGTTCACGATTGCCTAGATTTTGATAATTTCTTGACTTACCTGTAAATAAAATACTAATCAAGAGAATCTCAGAGTTAAGTCTTTTTGGGTCTTGTGGCTGTGGCAGCTTCAAAAACTGAAGGATGCAATAGCACAACATAACACAGCCAGATGCAGTCTTGGCCCACCATTAGGTGCAAGCAATATTGATTTCTCAAAACCAGCTTCATCAAGCAAGAGTGATCAACCTGCCAATGCTACTCGATGACATGATAGCCATTCTTTTTTCCCCCGGGATGCATTCTGTAAGTATTACTTTTGCCTTAGTTTGGTTGTCAGCAAGCTTAGTTTTAAGTAATTCTTGCTTCATTGTGTGAGAAGACTTCTTTCAGATAATGTAACATATTTCTGCTGTCTTTGAAAGTTCTGTTCCTGAAATGTAAAAGAGATGGCCCCCTAGTGTGTTGGGCATTTGTTCCACACTCAAACTTAGTTATCTCCATGGGAGATGGGTGTTGGCTGCTGTCTGTTGCCATCCATTAACTCATGCATACTGACTTAACTTCTTTTGAAGAGGATGGAGTCACATTATCTCACCTAGGGTTTGCCTTAGTTGGTGAATGGTGTCCTCCTGGATGAAGAACATCTCTTCTCAAGTGTTGTATTATGAGGGCACTCATTGGATAAAGTTGGCTATACATTATCTGACTTCTGTCATGCTCTTCCTTCTCTCTTTCCCAGTTTGGGTTTTCCTTTTCTTTTTCTTTTTCTCTCTCTTTTTATGCCCCACTTTCATCTTGGTTTCCTTGGTCTTCTCCAGTCTTTCAGGTTTTGTTGAAGGCCCTTGAACATGCATTAGGACCATTGTTGTTGTTCAAAGTGCTCCTCAGTTTTATTTTTGGTCTTTACTTTAGTGAAGGGTTTCCTCTTTTTCATGTGTCTTGATTGGTTGCTGTTATTTTGTCAGATTTGAATATCCATGTCTTTATTAACAGGTCATCTCTCAATTCTTTTCAGGTCTTGTACCTAGCCAGTGTAATGGCTAAATTTTCCCTGTACTACTTGTCTTGTGACAGAAACTCAGTACATTTGGTTGATGTATGACATTGCCTCCACCAATTGCTGAGAGTTGATGAAGTTAGTGGGATGTTACAGTAGCCATTAAACTCCATACATGCCGTGGAAGGTCTCTGAACATGTATGGGACTTTTGCTGTGGTTCAACCACAGCTCAGTTTTATTTCTGTTTTGTCTCTTCTACAGGGTTGGGCTTCTGCTTTTTCTTCTTTGCTGATATGTTGTCAGATCTGAAGCTTTATTATTTGGTCACCCTTCAATTTGTTTCAGGTTTGATTCAAATTGTAAGCATGGACAAGTTCTGTATTATTCCTAAAAAAATTCAAGTGAGGTTCAAAACCAAGGCATTCAACAATTTTCTCTGGAAAATCCATAGTATGCTTCTCCTGCAGTACTTCAAAACCCAGACTTAAAAAATTTATGCTTTATTTCTGAGGTCCACAAGGATTTGGCCAATAAGCATTAACCTTGGTGGAAATTCCCGTTGTTATTTTGGAGACTTCTGCGAGCAGAATTCACTGCACTCCTGGGGTGGTTCCACAGAAGTCCTGGTCATGAGATAATAAGCTAACAAGGGAGTTGACCATTGATCTAAATCAATTGCATCAGTGCAGCTTATACAGCTCCTTGGTTGTTATGTCAGGGAAGGCTCTGCTGTCAAGGCATTGTGCTCCAGAACTTGGACTTATGAACTGAGGGTGGAGCTCTGAGGTCTAGAGTGTAATGCCTTGACAGCCAGGCCTTCATCATCATTTTGAACAATGTGCATTGTTCATCTGGTGATCCAGTGGGCTTCTCATCAATGGTCCGGTGGGCTTCTCATCCAATTCCAACTGTTAAAAAGTAGGCAAAGTTAAAGCATAATTACAAGTGCTTGTGCGGAGCTTACCCACCTTTTGCCACTCAAATATAAACTAGTATGAGGAAATTGTAATGAAGTTACATTCCTATCCTAATTTTCATTGTGAACAGGGAGTGTTTTGGGTTGTTACCTTTGCACGAGTTGAGTATGTTATAAATTTGTGTGAATCAACCAAAGGGCCAGAAGATCCATTTCATTCAAAATTATTCAATAACTTTGAACTTTGTTCATTGAGTATTTTCAAGACACATTGGGTCTAAGCAGGAATTGGTGGCTTGTGTAGTGATACAGATGCTTAATGCCATTTTGGGGGCTTGGTCTTGAAGCATTATTGTCTATTAGGGTTGATTAACAAACCTATTGCTACAGATGCTTAATGCCATTTTGGGGGCTTGGTCTTGAAGCATTATTGTCTATTAGGGTTGATTAACAAACCTATTGCTACAGATGATTTAAGTCATTTTGGGGGCTTGATAAGACCACTTTGAAGCACAATTATCTTTTTGGGGCAAAATACAAACCTTGTGTTAACATGTATAGGGTATTTCAGTTCATCAAAGGCATGTTATTCCAATTTTGAACGCAAGGAACCAATTTGGACTGAATTGAAGCAAATTGAATCCTTGAGTTGGACTGTACCTTGGTCCCTAGCCTGATTCTTGGTTCTCCAAATCAGGAGCTCTCCATTTAGCACTGTTTTTTGGTCCAAACCAATTGATTTTCCCTCCAAAACAGGTGCCATGTGTGTTTAGCCTCAATTTGTCACTTTTTGGTCTTGGACCCTCGTCTAATGGCCTTGGGACCAATTTAAAGCTTTTGACCAATAAGATTGTTTGAATTCATTGGTCCCTGGACCTTGGACCCTCATCTGAAGTCGCCCTAAGACGGTGATTAGGAATAGCTAAAGAGTTAAGGTGGACCTGCTGAAAGCCAGGTGAGGGCCAATGTTACCACATGCTAGGGTTAGCCACTTTCGACCTACTCCCATTCAAAAAATTCAGCATTATGCAAATAATAAATTGATGGCAACATGACAGTTTTTGCAATTTCTAAATCAATTAATGAACGAAGTTTGGGTGAGGGTTTCTTTTAAGGATTTTGTGATGTAGTCAAAAGTGGCAATCATCTAGAAAATATTTTAGCCAAATATGGGTACATACTAGATACAAAAGTTATTAAAAAAACAAAAAATCCTTCTATATTCTTGGCTGCCTAATGGAACTTATCATAAAAATCTGATGATTTGGAATTTTTTTTTCTTCCAAGTCTGGCGGATTTGGGACATAATTCACCAATAAAAGAAACCCTAGTTTGGGTGTCATCAAGTTGAATATCTTATATCAAAATTAGGCCATTATAAATATTATCGAACCTTGTGCATTTAACCTTGAGTTCCAGCATTTTCTACCCATATTTAATAAAATTTCATTACTTTGCAGATAACAATGTTTAGAGATTAAAAGAAATGTTGAGAGACAAAAAATTAATTATTTTGCTTGGATTGAGTTTTGGAGCTTTTTATCTTTCAAGGAAAAATACATTCACAAAATAACTAAAAAGGCTTGGTCTAATAAAAATTGCTTATTTCAATCATTTTTTGAAAGAATCCTCAATTCAGGTTCAAGAAATTATTTTTCTATTTGATTAAAACTTCTAGTCCAATCTAGACTTGGGTTTACATTTCAAGACTCTTGATTCTCAAATTTTCAAAAAAAAGAAAAAAATTCTAGACAAGTTTGGTTCCAAACTGAACCTAATTATACTTACCCATTCAAAGTCCAAAACTAATATGTCTAACCTAGTGATTTTTTGTGTGGCGAATTTTAGCCATTTTGTGAAAAATATTTGCAAAAAAGAATATTCTATTATAGATTCTGTTTCTTTTAAATTCCAAAAAATTAAAAATTAAAAAAAAATCATCAAAAACCGTCACAATTGCTTACAATATGAAAGGGTGCTTAAGATTTCAAAACCTTCATATTTTGAATATTGCCAAATTTGGCTAAATGTGATTATGGACTACGCCCCCCCCCCCTTGAGCAATATCACAATATTGAAAAAATAAGAAATTTTTAATAAAAACACTGGGTCACTCCAACTCTAACCACAATGAGAAAAAAATTATTAGAAATTTATAAAAATTAAAAATTAAAAGTTAATTGTCTAGAAAACGAAAAACTAGAACCTATATAAAACTTGTTTTGAAACTAACTCTAGTTAGGGGGCCGGTTCCTGGTTCCAATTTCCAAGGCCAAATCCAGTTATGAGGTATAAATATACCTAGAGGAGTGTTTTTTTGGTGTGAAATTTTGTCAAAATGATAAAATAAAATAAAATAAAATTAGAAGGGAATATTCAGTCTCAATATTCTCGTTTTTTTTCTGAAAAAAATTGGTAAATTTTGAGGAAAATGTTTTCTGAAAAAATTTGGTAAATTTTGAGGAAAATGTTTTTTGAAAAAATTTCGCCACATTTGGACTCTGCTATTAGTTTGGTAGCACTAGGTCTTTTACTATTAGAACCTGTCGCCATTTAATGCTAAATCCCTATTGGAATGCTAGCCAAATACACAACACTTGAGACCACAGTATTTCTTTCTGAACGTATTTTTCTTCCAAAATGTGGAAAATTAATTTTTTTTTTGGGTTTTTAGTCGCCAATTTTTTTTTAAAAATTCAAAATTAAAAAATCCCCAGATTCTATATTAAATTCCAGTTTATGTAGCAAAACATTTAATTGAAGGATGCTTAAACCTTAGTTTTTTTTACTTTCATGTTTAAAAAGCCAAATTTGGCTAAATCATCTTCTGGATTATTGCCACTTGGCTACTACATCATAAAATTTATATTAAGAAAGAAACAGAAAAAGAAAAAAGAAAAACTTCCCAGTAGCGTTGTTTAGTCCCATGGAGCCCACTCAAATAATGGCACAGCTTAAAGAAAAAAAAGAAAAAGAAAAAGAAATCCTCAGCACCAGCTCAACTAAATCATTGTCCTTGGCAAGCTGGAGCACAATGTTCAATCCGTGCCGTCCGATCGAGAATAAACCAACAGATGGCGCAAATCTGCACCAATGAAAAAAAAAGTACTTTTTTAAAATTAAAAAATCATTCAGCTGAATGGGACACGACGTGGCTCGTTACCAATTTACCGTGGCCTGTACTTCATGCATTTACATTATTTACTGTTTTTACTAACCATTCAACAGTAACTAACTGGTCCTTGTTACCGGTTCCACAGGTCACAGCCTATAAGACGTGAATGGCGGGGGGGGGGTGTATTTTCGTGAATTTTTTAAAAAACATTCTTTTAAAAATCTCTAGATTTCAACACATAGTTGAAGTAGGTAGTGAAAAATATATAAGGGCATTTAAATTATTTTTTCTTTCATATTTATTCAATAGCCAAATTTCACTAGGATTTTTTGCTAAAAATCCCAAAAAATAATAATTCAAAACATTCTTTTAAAAATCTCTAGACTTCAACACATGGTTGAAGTAGGTAGTGAAAAATATATAAGGGCATTTAAATTTTTTTTCCTTTCATATTTCTTCAATAGCCAAATTTGACTAGATTTTTGGCTAAAATCCCAAAAAAATAATAATTCAAAACATTCTTTTTAAAAATCTCTAGATTTCAACACATGGTTGAAGTAGCTAGTGAAAAACATATAAGGGCATTTAATTTTTTTTTTACTTTCATATTTCTTGAACAGCCAAATTTGACTAGAATTTTTTGCTAAAAATCCCAAAAAATAATAATTCAAAACATTCTTTTAAAAATCTCTAGATTCAACACATGGTTGAAGTAGGTAGTGAAAAACATATAAGGGCATTTAAATTTTTTTTTCCTTTCATATTTCTTCAATAGCCAAATTTGACTAGGATTTTTTGCTAAAAATCCCAAAAAATAATAATTCAAAACATTCTTTCAAAATCTCTAGATTCAACACATGGTTGAAGTAGGTAGTGAAAAATATAAAAGGGCATTTAATTTTTTTTTCCTTTCATATTTCTTCAATAGCCAAATTTCACTAGGAGTTTTTGCTAAAAATCCAAAAAATAATAATTTAAAACATTCTTTTTAAAATCTCTAGATTTCAACACATGGTTGAAGTAGGTAGTGAAAAATATATAAGGGCATTTAAATTTTTTTTTCCTTTCATATTTCTTCAATAGCCAAATTTGACTTTGGATTTTTGCTAAAAATCCGAAAGGCCCTTGCAAATTTTGATTTAAATTATATGAATTTTATTTCAAATTTTAATTAACAAGAATTATTAGTGTGGAAATGGATAATCCCAAATTAGTGTGACTACGGGTTGATTTAACCGACGAGGTAGGTTAACTGACTGAAGTAGGGGGTCAAATGACGACCGGCGATAGGCGGTGGAAGACCTGTAGCGGGCAAAAATAGACGTGAGAAAGACGAGAGGATTGAACGAACGTGGCTAAACTGGACTTAAAAGAAGAGAAGGGAAGTAAAAGAAATTAGGGTTCGAAGCTCTATCACTCTCTTATGATCGATCGCTCGTTCGTTTGTTTGTCGTGTTTTTGTGCATTCCTCCCTCCGCGCTTTGGCTGTTTGGAATTTCTTTTAAGACGGGAGCTTCTCCAACGCTGTAATCCGGTTCCAAACCGGTTTGATCTGTTGAATTTCTGTTGGCATTTTTTTCCCCCAAAATTTTCGAAAGCAAAAACGGATGTGAAAAAACAGGTCTGAGCGTGGTGGTGGAGGACATGTCGCCTTTCTTGTCCATTTCAAAAGCCAAATAGGAGCAGCTCCAAGCCCCTCCTGCTTCGATCCAAGAGGCGACCACCACAAAAGTGCCAAGGCCGGAGTAGGAGGTACGTACCATGTACGCAGCAGGATCTATTTCCCTTTTGCTCCCGCAAATCATCGAAACTCCTTGGATTCGGTTTCAGATCTCTCACAGCTCAGGATCTAAGGATCTGACCACGCTGCATTTTACTGATGATCTTCAGTTCCCCCTTTCTTTTCGGGCGTGAATGTAGAAGATTGGCCTGATGTTTTTCTTGGGGATTGAATTCTTGACAAGAGAATAGTATAGAGATCTACAAGGCGTTGCCAAGATTTGATCTGTCTTTTTTTCTCTCGCATTCAGAATTTCTTATCATAGACAGCTATAATTTTACGTCAAATCCCTTCTTGATAGAGCCTCTAAAAAGCTAGGGGAAAAAAAAGAACTAAATCCTTAGTACAGTGTTGAAGTTTTCTGACTATTATCCAATAATAATGTCTGTGTAGCTTCAGGATAGAATGTGTAGTTCACAAAAAACTTCTCAATTGTGATGGTAAGTGCTTGGTGTCAACTTGAGGTTTCCATTCAACGTAGCAAATTTTTTTCTCTGTGAATAGCAACAGCAAGAGGAGACTATGAGGTGGGCAATGTGGGGGAGTAAAGATGCAGCAGTGTTGTGCACGGTACTCTTGTGGTGGATCTCTGGAGTACTCCAACTTGATGCATCACTCCACAAGTACAATCATGCACAATTCAAGAGTGAGGGAAATTCGTATATTTACTGGGGTGGATATGAGGGTCTACATGCATCAGCAACGAAAACAAGAGGCCAGGGCACAGCAGATGGCACATCTTACATCAAAATTGATAATGTGAAATTCACAAGGACACAGGCAGCAGTGAACCGCAATGTGTCTGATATTGTGGAAGCTATTATCGTTGATGTTGCTTCAAAGGGAAATATTGGGGATCATGGACCTTTCACAGGCAATTTTGAGCTTTGCTGCACAAAGGATATGGCAATTCAAACAGGTTGCAGTCCTGGTGAAGTTATCGTCCGCCCTGATCATGCAACAGGGCTGCCCAAATCCTTCAAAGTCAAATTTGGTGAAAGTGACACAAGTGCAACAATGTCTGAGAGCATAAACATCACAAAAACTGGCATGTATACTCTCATCTTTGTTGCCTGTGAGCCTGAGCTTGATGGTCTTGTCATTGATGGTATGACAATTTGGAAGAATCCAACAGGATACTTGCCTGGACGTATGGCACCTTTCATAAGTTTCTATGCTTTCATGTCACTTGCATATGGCTTGCTTGGTCTCCTTTGGTTCTTCCAGTATGTGCGCCACTGGAAGGATATCTTGCAGCTGCAGAATTGTATCAGTGCAGTAATTGCACTGGGAATGTCAGAGATGGCAGTCTGGTACTTTGAGTACCTCAATTTCAATGGAACAGGCATGCGGCCAATGGCTATCACAATGTGGGCTGTGACCCTTGGTGCAGTGAAGAAGACAGTTTCACGGCTTCTGATTTTGGTAGTTTCAATGGGCTATGGTGTCGTGCGTCCAACTCTTGGAGGTCTGACATCAAAGGTGATGTTACTGGGAGGCACATACTTTTTGGCAGCAGAGTCATTGGATGTGGTAGAAAATGTGGGGACCATTAATGACCCTCCAGGTAAAGAAAGGCTGTTCCTTGTTCTTCCTGTAGCAATGCTCGATGCCTTCTTCATCCTCTGGATCTTCACTTCTCTGTCAAAGACACTGGAGAGGCTTCAGGCAAGACGGAGGTTTGCAAAGCTGGAGCTCTACAGGAGGTTCACAAACTCTCTTGCAGTAGCAGTTTTTGTTTCTGTCCTTTGGATAGGATATGAACTTTACTTCAAAGCAACAGATGCGTTTGGTGAGCGCTGGCAAAGCTACTGGATCATTCATGCTTTCTGGTCTGGGCTTTCCTTTGCACTCTTGGTTGTCATCTGCATTCTATGGGCACCTTCACAAAACTCAACTCGGTATGCTTACTCTGAAGATGTTGGTGAGGAGGATCTTGATGAGGAGGCTGTAGCTTTGACATCAGGAGTGGCAGGGAAGTCAACTGTGGTTGTTGAGACAGAGAAAAATGGTGCCAAACCTGATGTCAAGGAAAGAAAACCTATTAGTACAGATGTTTTCAGCCTGGAAGATGATCTTGAAGAGGATAAGCGAGACTAGCCAGTTTGCTGACCTTTGGTTATTGCCTCAGTCTTCAACAGATTTCTGCATCCTTTAGTTAAAACCCCCTAGGAAGTAGCGAACTCATTCTAGCAGTTTTTCTCATGCTGTACAAGGACAGTATTCTGTCAATTTCCTATCAGAAACTCTGTGACAAGTTGAATGCTTACAGGATATGGGTGGATTGATGTTGTCTCTCTCCTTCACACACCATTGAAAGACCTCAGAAGTGAGTTTTAAGGTAGTGTTTTTGATTGATTGGGATATCAATGCTTGTGCCATTGGATTGAACCATTGACTAAAAGTTTGGTCTTTTGCTGATTTCATTGGAGCTAATAGAAAGTTCAGTTAAGTCGATCAAGATCAAGCTGGCTGCACAAGGTGATATTTGTTGATGTTTCTGGTGATGGGGAAATCCTCCCCGTTGACAAATTGTGATTCCCAAATTCGTATGTAAGTAGGTAATGCACTTGGTGTCTAGTAGGTAGGTAGATGCATGTGGATGATTAGTACATAACTAAACCTTTGTAAGGCGCACTCGATGCCTACTAGGCAGGTAGATGCATGTGTACAATTAGTACATCACGAACCACCTTGGTTAATTATGGAACCCTAAACCTTGCTCAAAGATTACACTCATGATCTTAAAATTTAAATTCAAAGATTAATTTAACTCTTAGGAGTACATTTCATAGATCAACACTAGGTATTGCTCACCCCCTTCCAACTAACTACAAGATCAACATTAGTCAAACCAACACCACCAATAAAACCGACTTAAACTCAAAACAAACATGCCTGAAGATAATAAAAACAAAGGGGTGTGTCACACTGTGTGGCCTTGCCGTTTACATTAAAAAAGTATCTTAAGACAAAAAGAAGAATTATGGAAATTCAAATATTTCACCATGCAAAAAATATAATCTTCAAAAAAAAACCTCTAAATCAAGAAACCAAAATCCTTCAAGATATCATAACTCTATAACTAATCTCAAGTTTCAACACAAGGCAAAATATCATCTTTCAAAAATCCTCATATAAAAATAGACCTATTAGGTACATAGGGGCCAAAATCCCTTAAGCTACTATACTCTTTAATGAATCTAAATACAATATCCTTGCCTTGGTAGGCAAGGCCAACAAACAAGTTGGTGCCAAGTTGAAAGAGACCAAAGGTCTAATTAGTTGTGAACAAAAAGCTAACCTTAAAAACAAGGGGTGTGTGTCTACTTGTAAACAATTTAATTACAATAAACTCTTCACATTTTTATGCACAAATTTCCTTCATGACCTAAAATAAAATAAAATAGATGCACTAATAATACACGTCCTTTGGGGGAAGAGGTAGGTAGGTAGGTAGGTAGTAAGGAAAATAAAATAATGCAAAAAAGTAATTATAAGCTTTTCACCCACTATGATGGTGGTAATAGGTGCAACAAGCTCATTCCAAAATTTACAAGTGAAATTGATCATACCAAAAGTGGAAAAAGGCCTGAAAAAGTGCCCAAATAGGACACCCATACTGGTTGCAAATACTTATTAGTATTGACTAGAAATATCACTAGCCTTAGTACTCCCCCCCCAAAATCAACCCATACTCTAGGAAAGCATGTACACAATCCAATTATTATGAGTACATTGGCAGTGTATTATTATTATTTTTTTTGCTGACTATATTTTGCCAAAAAGAAAATTAAAAAGTTGCCAAAATCAAGTGCTTTTTTAGAGTTTTCAATTGCCCAAAATTTGACCCAAAAATTAAGAGAAATTGCCAGTTTTCTGGAACTTGGTTCAAGTAGGTAGCCAAAAAAATAGAAGGATGTTATTAAAATGTTACTTTTAAAAATTTAGCTTGTACACAAATTTGGCAAAATCTTCTTGTGGATGAATTGCCACTTTGGCTATACCACTAAATTGAGCGCCCCCCCCTCCCCCCACCCCCACCTCCAAAATTAAAATAAAAACATTGGTACTACATGGGTTCTTGGGGAACCAACCAACAAGCAATATGTTGCCTGCATTATATCATGTCAGAGCCAAACCCTACTAAACCCTAAACCCCTTTTTTCATGTCAGAAGAGCAAAAACCCTACTAAACCCTAAACCCTTATTTCATGTCAGAGCCAGACCACAATAATGCTCCAGACTAACAATGGCTGGGAATGTCTGTGCCTGTGTGCACTTTTTCACAGGGATGGAAACTCTTTTTTTGTTTTCAAAGTTATCTTGTGTTTTGAACTAGGTTTGATTTTTTTTTAGAATTTTGACAAAACTACTCTTATTTTTTATTTTTTATTTTTATTTTTTTTCAACTAGCCTTCTTAGGAAATGAATTAGTGTGGAACATCATGGGTCATATAGTTATGGGTATCCTTTGCCCAAAATTCTACCCTTGTAAGTTGACACTTCTATCTAACTTATAAAGCTCTAGGAGGACCAAAAGGGAAAAAGGCTACTTAATCTTCTATTTTGGGAGTGTGCATGGTGTGAGTGTTGTTCTTGTGATGGAATGAATACTTCAAAGTGGACCGATACTTTAAACATACTTCAAGTTGTGATGCTCAAGAAACTATTGCTAAGGATAAGAGGTTGAAACTAGCATTTGGGATCTTTAAGTTCAAGTAAACCCTAATTATCGGCTTACTTGTTTTTGGGTAATAATCACCAATTATGCATACGTGTTGGATATAAAATACTCGCCTTGAGAACCCATTCATTATATTGCCATCGATTTTACTTTCAATGCTGCTCGTATTCTTCATGGAATCAAGTCTTGTTAGAAGATGATCCTACTACAAATCTTGTGAATTGATCCCCAGTTTCATCAGACCATACTCAATTTTGCTCACTTTTTGTGACTACACTCAAATTTGGGGGGTGAAACAAGGGATCAGAGAGTCAAACTAGGGCCCAAAGACAAGGTGACTTCCAGCATCGGGAAAAGAAAAGATTTGCCTCCAAGGAAAGACATCTTGATTTGAATTGTGGCAAGGAGTTTTTTTTTCTTTGCAAAGAGTCTCTCGAAAAACACACAAATGTAAGAGAAAATCTACCCACACTTGGTATGTGGACTTCTAACTATGTAGTGTGTTTCTTTATGAATTTTGTCATGTAGGCAAAGTGACAACCATCCATAGGAAGATGTAGCAAAAGTGACCATCATGTGAAGGAAGATTGAACCAAATATCACTAATAAACCAAATATGAAGTGCAAATGTTTAATCATTTCTAATATTTTGGGATATTTCTTTAAATAAAATATAAAAATATGGTCCAAAAAAAAATATTTATGATTTGTAAACTTCAAAAATAACTTCAATTTTAGAATTTTTCATTTTGACAAAACTTTGCCAATAGAATACAAAGGCTGCAGCTTGCTTCTCCATTAGTGTCTATGTATTTTAATAAAAAATTGAAGCAAACTATCACTCATCCTCTTTCTATGTTGCTCCTTTATTTCTAAGACTCAAAGAACATTTGTAGCCCTCCTCCATTTACGCATCCAATGACACAAAAAAATTGCCCAATTTGCAAGAATGAGATAACACGAAGCTCAAGATACAAAGAAAATGTTCAACCAAGTCCATTGAAAAAACATGCGATCGAAGCACTCATTGCTTGCACATATGTAACATACCAAAGCTTGTAGGATGAGGTAGCAAATCCCAATTCATAAAACAATGTAGTTGCCATGGACATCTTTGGTAGTATGAAAGGGGTTGTTAACAACCGAAGCCCACATTACCAACAAATTCATGGCTTTCCAACAAATCAAATGATAAGAATTTGCAGCTTTAAAATCTCGGGCCATTATGTTACACTTGAAATCAAAGTTGGTACTATTGTTGTGGACTGGAGTGAACCATGATGGATGGATGGATGGATGGATGGATGAATGATTGGGTTTGGTGGACAGGAACACAGTTTTTGTGGTTGTGTTCTTGTCCCATAGCTAACCATTGTGGTTAGCTATGTACAAATCATCCACACGCATCTACCTACCTAGTAACCACCATGTGCCTTACCTACTTACCTACCTACCTA
>Ga0116229_10009282_pt1 | contig 15051 bp, 15 predicted proteins | sample S1TSphgellanicum_3_FD_87313 | JGI IMG/M metagenome (GOLD analysis project Ga0116229, IMG submission 87313) | Host-associated microbial communities from peat moss isolated from Minnesota, USA - S1T2_Fc - Sphagnum magellanicum MG | ecosystem: Host-associated > Plants > Peat moss > Unclassified... | reverse complement strand
CAGGCTGTCGCGACCCAGCGGCTCGAGCTCCGGGTCGGCGCGGCCCTGCAGGAACGAGCGGCACAGCGCCGGCGAGGCGCCGAACAGGTAGGTGACGATCCAGCCGTAGCGGCGGTAATTGCGCAGCAGGTCGAAATAGCGCGCCGACACGAATTCCTGCCCGCTCTGGTGCTGCTCGCAGATCTGGGCATACAGCGGCCAGAACTGCTGCGGCAACGAGTAATTGAAGTGCACCCCGGAGATGGCCTGCATCAGGCCGCCGTAACGCACCAGCAGGCCGTGGCGGTAGATATACTTGATGCGCCCCTGGTAGGAGTCGCCGAAACGCGCGATCGGCACCGCCTGCTCGCCGCCCAGCACGCACGGCATCGACGTTGCCCACAGCAGCTCGTCGCCCAGCTGCGCGTACACGAACTGATGCAGGTCCGCCAGGTACTGCAGCAGCGGCTCGTTATCGGTGAAGGTCGGCGTGACCAGTTCGATGAGCGCTTCGGAGTAATCGGTGGTGATGTGCGGATGGGTGAGCGAGGATCCGAGCGCGCGCGGGTGCGGCGTCTGGGCAATCTGCCCATCGGGGGTCACCCGCAGCGATTCGCGCTCCAGCCCGCGACGGCCGTGCGCCACCAGCCGCTCCTCGCGGCTGTTCACCAGCGCAGCGAGCCGGCGCTCGTACACGCGATCGACCCCGATGCCCGCCATCACCCCTCCATTGCGCACCGCCGCCCAACGCCGCCAGCTCCGTCGCCACCGGCTCCGCCGCCCTTGCTGTCGGCGACCCTTCATCTTGCCTGTCCGGGCTCAGGCGCCGCAATGCGTGCCCATGTGCGCGATTACCATAAGTGACCGCGCCCATACCGGCGTGGCATCCTAGGCGCCAAGCCCCAGCGCCACAGCTTTGAGCGCGGCCGCGTCGCGGACCCGCGCCAAGATACACGGAGACGCATTGCATGCAGATCGGAACGACCACCAGACGCGTAGCGATCATCGGCGGGGTGCGTACCCCGTTCGCGCGCTCGCACACCGCCTATGCCGGCACCGACAACCAGGAACTGCTGACCGCGTCATTGCGTGCGCTGGTGGAGCGCTTTGATCTGCAGGGCCAACGGCTCGGCGACGTCATCGGCGGAGCGGTCATCAAGCATTCCAAGGACTACAACCTGACGCGCGAATCGCTGCTGTCAACCGGGCTGGATCCGCAGACCCCGGGACTGGACCTGCAGCGTGCCTGCGGCACCAGCCTGGAGGCGGCGATCCTGGTCGCCAATAAGATCGCCCTCGGCCAGATCGACGCCGGCATCGCGGCCGGGGTCGACAACCTGAGCGATCCGCCGGTGGTGTATCCGCGCTCATTCCAGCAGCGCCTGCTGCTCAGCGCGCGGGGCCGCAGTTTCGGCGAACGCACCAGGCCGTGGTTCGGCCTGCGGCCGCGCGACCTCAAGCCGGTGCTGCCGGCGGTGGTGGAACCGCGCACCGGTCTGTCGATGGGCCAGAGCTGCGAGCTGATGGTCAAGACCTGGAACATCACACGCGAGGAGCAGGACAAGCTGGCCTATGAGAGCCACGTCAAGGCAGCGGCGGCCTGGAAGGAAGGCTTCTATGACGACCTGGTGACGCCTTATCGCGACCTGACGACCGACAACAACGTGCGCGCCGACACCTCGGTCGACAAGCTGGCGAAGTTGAAGCCGGTATTCGACCTCAGCGGCAGCGGTACGCTCACCGCTGGCAACAGCACGCCGCTCACCGATGGCTCCGCGGCACTGCTGCTGGCCTCCGAGGACTGGGCCACCGAGCACAAGTTGCCGGTGCTCGCCTGGTTGCGCGCCGGCAAGACCTGGGCGGTGGACTTTGCCAGCGGCAAGGAAGGCCTGCTGATGGCGCCGGCGTATGCGGTAGCGTCGATATTGAAGGACACCGGGCTGACACTGCAGGATTTCGACTACTACGAGATCCACGAGGCGTTCGCCGCCGTACCGCTGTGCCTGTTCAAGGCCTGGCAGTCGCCCGACTACTGCCGCGAACGCCTCGGGCGCAGCGAGCCGCTGGGTGCAATCGACCCTGCCAAGCTGAACGTCAAGGGCGGCAGCGTGGCGATCGGTCATCCGTTCGCCGCCACCGGCGCACGCATCCTGGCGGTGCTCACCAAACTGCTGTCAGGCAACCCGCAGGCCAAGCGCGGCATCGCATCGGCCTGCACCGCCGGCGGCATGGGCGTTACTGCGATCCTGGAGCGCGCGTGAGCCAGACCGAAACGCTGATGGCCCGCGACGGGCATCAGTTCAGCGTCTACATGGCCAAGCCTGCGGGCAAGGCGCGCGGCGCCGTGGTGGTGCTGCAGGAAATCTTCGGCCTGTCGCCCTGGATCCTGCGCACCGTCGACGGCTTTGCGGCCGACGGCTACCTGTCGGTCGCGCCGGCGCTGTTCGATCGGGTGCGCCGCAACCTGGTGCCGGGCTACTCCCCGGCGGAAACCGAGCAGGCCCTGGGCTATCGCAAGCAGATCGATCCGGCCAAGGTGCTGCTCGACATCGCCGCCGCCGTCGCGCTGGTACGCCACGCGGGCAAGGTAGCGCTGGTCGGCTTCTGCTGGGGTGGCACGCTTGCCTGGGCCGCCGCCAGCGAACTCAATGTCGGGGCGGCAGTGAGCTACTACGGTGGCCGTATTCCCGAGCTGCTGCCCAAAGTCCCGACCTGCCCGATGTTGCTGCACTTCGGCGAGCGGGACGCAGGCATACCCTTGAGCCAGGTGGACGCAGTACGCAGCGCCTATCCGCAGGGGGAATACCACCTGTACGCGGCCGGACACGCCTTTGCCAATGACGATCGTCCGGACCACTTCGATGCCGCCGCGACCGCACTGGCAGGCGCGCGCACCCGCGACTTCCTGTCGCAGCACATCGGCTAGCCGCGTCGGCCGCAGATTCGCGTCGGCCATCAGCCCACCGCCGCCTCAAGTGAACGCCACCACGTCCAGTGCCGCAGCGGTATTGCTGGTCAATACCGGCACGCCGGTCGAGCCGACGGCCACATCGGTGCGCGGATTCCTGCGACGCTTCCTGGCCGATCCGCGTGTCATCGAGCTGCCGCGCGCGCTGTGGCTGCCGCTGCTATATACCCTGGTGCTTCCGCTGCGCTCACCGCGTAGCGCCCGCAAGTACCGGCAGATCTGGTACCCGGAGGGTTCGCCGCTGCTGGTGAATACCTCCGCGCTGCGCGCCGCGCTGGCACAGGCACTGCAGCAGCCGCGCGCGGAGCTGCGGGTGGAGCAGGCGTTCCTTTATTCGCCGCCCTACGTCGACCAGGCGCTGGAGGCGCTGCGTCGCGCCGACGTGCGCCGGTTGATCGTGCTGCCGCTGTTTCCCCAGAGCAGCGGCAGCACCAGCGGCGCGGTGTTCGACCAGGTGGCGCGCGCGCTGCGCGGCTGGCGGGCGCTGCCCGAGCTGCGGTTCATCCCGAGCTACCATGCGGAGCCGGATTTCATCGCTGCACTGGCCGCCAGCATAAACGAGCACTGGCAACGACAGGGTGGCCGCAACCACCTGTTGATGTCGTTTCACGGCATACCGGAATCGTACGTAGCCGGCGGCGACCGCTATGCCGAGGAGTGCCGGCACACCGCCGCGCAGCTGGCCGCCGCGCTCGCGCTCGAGCCTGCGCAGTGGAGCCTGAGTTTCCAATCGCGCTTCGGCGCCAACCGCTGGCTCACCCCTGCCACCGATCGCACTCTGCAGGAGCTGCCGGGTCGCGGCATCCGCTCGGTGACGGTGCTGTGCCCGGGCTTCGCGGCCGACTGCCTGGAAACGCTGGAGGAAATCGCGCTCGAGGGTCGCGAGACTTTCCTGCACGCAGGCGGCGAGCGCTTCGACTATGTACCGGCGCTCAACGGTCGCGAGGATCATGCGGCGGCGCTGGCGCGTCTGATCATCCGCAACAGTGCCGACTGGTCGGCCACCGTGGACGCCGCAGCGCTGCCGCGCTGATGTTCGGCCGCTTCCTGGAACTCGGGCTTGCCGTGCCCGGCATCGCCGACGCGGTGCAGTTTTATGAACGCCTTGGTTTCTCGCAGCTGATCACCGGCGATGCCTGGCCGCATCGCTACGGGGTGCTGAGCGACGGCCGCGTGCATTTCGGACTGCACGAGCGCCCGATGCCCTCCCCGGCGCTGACCTTCGTGCTGCCGCAACTGGCGCGCGCGCAGCAGCGGCTGCGCGCCATGGGATTCGAGCTGCAGCAGTCGGTGCTGGGCGATGACGGCCTGCACCAGCTGTACCTGCGCGACCCCGGCCGCAACGCGGTCACGCTGCTGGAGGCGCGCACCTATTCGCCGGCCGCGGCTGGATCGCAGCTGCAATCACTGTGCGGCTACTTTTCCCATGTCAGTCTGCCGCAGTCCGACCTTTCGGCTGCGGGTGAGTTCTGGGAACGCGCCGGCTTCGTCGCGCTCGGCCAGGAGGACCAGCCCTATCCGCACCTGCCGCTCACCAGCGATCACCTGGATCTGGCCTTTCACCAGCCACGCCTGTGGAACGCGGCGCTGCTGGTGTTCGAATGCAGCGACCTGGGCGCGCACGTCGCGCGCCTGCGCGAGCGCGACATCGCGCTGGCGACGCGCCTGCCGCCCGGACTGGACCACCAGCGCAGTGCCCTGGTGAGCGCACCGGACGGCACGGCGTTGCTGCTGGTGCAGGCGTCCGATTGACGGATATGCGACCATCATCTGCGTCACTTTCTGCACGCGGGGGATACACCGATGAGCGAATCCATTTCCAGTTCACGTCGCGATGCGCTGAAGCAGCTGGCCGTGCTGTGCGGTGCCGTCGGAGCACTGCAGATGAGTCGATCGGCGGACGCGGCCGACCTGCCGCACCTGGTGCCGAGCGACCCGACCGCGCAGGCGCTGTCGTATCACGAGGATGCGAAGACGGTCGACGTCAAGCAATTCCCGACCTATCAGCCCGGCCAGATGTGCAGCACCTGCCTGCAGCTGCAGGGCAACGCGGGCGATGCCTGGCGGCCGTGCAACATATTCGCCGGCAAACTGGTGAACGCCAACGGCTGGTGCAAGGTCTGGGTCAAGAAGGCCTGAGGCCGCAGGCCTTAAGCCGATCGCCCAGGATCACCTAGGCCGCGCGGGTGTCCACGGCCAGGCGCTCGGCCTGGCGGCGCAGCAGCGTTCCAAACCCGTGCCGGTCGCAGAACCCGGCGACGCGCTCCAGGTCCGGAGCGCGTCGCCGCAGATCGTCGCTGGCGAGCTCCGGTGCAGTCGCCTCGAGCCGCGCATCGCACACGATGCGGGTGAGCGAGCGCGCCAGATAAGCCGCTTCGCGGTGCCTTTGCAGCCGCTGCGGCAGGGCCGCAGCACCGCGCAGCGGCAGTGCCGTCACGGCATCCAGGCCGGCGAACAGCTCATCCAGCGAGGCAAATAATCCCATCAGCGCCGCCGCCGTCTTCGGACCGACACCCGGAACACCGGGTACGTTATCCACCGCGTCGCCGCGCAGCGCCTGGTAGTCGGCCATGCGCTCCGGGGCCACGCCAAAGCGCGCCGCGATCTGCTCGTAGGCGTATTCGGCGCCATCGCCGTAATCCCAGTACACATCGCCCGGGGCGATCAGCTGCGCCAGGTCCTTGTCGCGCGACACGATAGTGACGCGCAGTCCATCGTCCCGGCAACGCTGCGCCAGCGTACCGATCAGGTCGTCGGCCTCGTATTCCTGGCTGGCGAATTCAGCCACCCCGAGGTGCCGGCAGAACTCGCGGCACAGCGCGAACTGGCGCCTGAGGGCTTCCGGGGCCGGCTCCCGATTGGCCTTGTACGGCGGATACAGCCGGTGCCGGAAGCCACTGCCATGACTTTCATCGAACGCCACGGCGATGTAACGCGGACGCCGCCGCTCGATCAGATCGCCAAGGAAACAGGCGAAACCGAACAACGCCTGGGTGGGATTGCCGTCGCCGTCGGTGATGTCCGGCGGCAGCGAATGCCAGGCCCGGAACACGTACACCGACGCGTCGATCAGGTAGACCAATCGTCGCTAGCCGAGCCAGTGCGCGATGCGGGCGTGCAGCGGACTGTGGCGCGGGAAGTGCGCCAGCAGGTATTCCATCTGGTCGGCCAGCACGCGCCGGCCCTTGAGGAAAATATATTCGGCGTAGGTGGGCGTGAACGGCACCGCGATCAGCTGCATCTTGGCCTGCTCCGGCGTACGCCAGGCCTTCTCGTTGTTGCAGCGCCGGCAGGCTGCGACCACGTTGGTCCACACGTCCAGGCCGCCCTGGCTGAACGGCCGCACGTGATCGCGCGACAGCTCGCGGCTGGGGAAGCGTCCGGCGCAGTACATGCACAGGTAAGCGTCGCGCCGGAACAGCGTCTCGTTGTTGAGCGGCGGCACATAGTCGTGGCGGGTGTTGCCCGGATTGCCGGTGTGTCCGACGGTCGCGATGATCGAGCTGACTTCCAGCACCGTGCGCCGCCCGCTGACGGCATTGACCCCGCCATACAGCCGGTACAGCAGCGAACCGCAGCTATAGGCGATCTGCTGCTGGTGGTACAGGCGGGCCGCCTCGCGGTAGTCGATCCATTCCAGCGGCATGCCGGCCACGTCGGTGCGCAGCACCATCTGCGACAGCGCATGCTGTGACAGACCAGGGGTCGCCACCTGCGCCAGGAACGTCACATCGGGGTCGGCCGCCGTCGTTGCAACACTCATGATCTGTAAGATACGGCAGGATTGTGCGAGAATTCAACGATTAAGGATTTTATCGTGCGCGCTGTCCAGCGCATGCATCGAGCCCCGTAGAGCGGCGGCTACTGTAGGGAGAGCGATATGCCAGTCACTATCGGCGGGCTCCGAGAGCGCGCGCCGGGGGAAACGCGTGTCAGCCTGGTGCCGGAGATTGCCGACAAATTCCAGGCGGCGGGCGCGCGCGTGCTGCTGGAGCGCGGCGCCGGTACCGGCGCCCAGTTCCCGGACGCGCTGTACAGGAAAGTCGAGTGGGCCGACAGCCCGGAGGCGGTGCTGGCCGCGGCCGACGTGCTGCTGGCGGTGCAGCCGCTTGCGGTCGAGCAGATTCGCCAGCTCAAGCCGGGCGCGGTGCTGATCGGCTTCATGCAGGCGCACTCACAGTTGGACATGGTGCGCGCGCTGCGTGACCGCCAGGTGACCAGCTTTGCGATGGAACTGGTGCCGCGCATCTCGCGTGCCCAGTCGATGGACGCACTGTCGTCGCAGGCGGCGATCGGCGGCTACAAGGCGGCGCTGATTGCCGCCAATACGCTCGACCGGTTCCTGCCGATGCTGACCACCGCCGCCGGCACCATCCGGCCGGCCACGGTGCTGATCATCGGCGTCGGCGTCGCCGGCCTGCAGGCGATCGCCACCGCCAGGCGCCTGGGCGCGGTGGTCGAGGCCTACGACGTGCGCAGCGCCACGCGCGAGCAGGTGAAGTCGCTCGGCGCCAAGTTCGTCGAGACCGGGGTATCGGCCGAGGGCAGCGGCGGCTATGCGCGCGAGCTCACCGACGAGGAAAAGGCGAAGCAGCAGCAGGTGCTGGAAGCTCGCATCGCGCTGGCCGACGCGGTGATATCGACCGCGGCGGTACCGGGACGGCGCGCGCCGCGCATCATCTCGCGCGCGGCGGTCGAGCGCATGAAAGCCGGCGCGGTCATCATCGACATGGCGGCCGAGTCCGGCGGCAACTGCGAACTGACGCAGGCCGGACAGACAGTCGTGCATGCGGGCGTTAAGATCGTCGGACCGGTGAACCTGCCGGCGCAGCTGGCCTATCACGCCAGCGAGATGTATGCCCGCAACCTCTACAACTTCCTGAAGCCGGCGCTCGCCAAGGACGCCACGCTCGCCATCGACTGGCAGGACGAGGTGTTCGCGCAGTCGTGCCTGACGCACGCCGGCGCCATCCAACACGAACCGACGCGCAAGCTGGTGGAGGCAACATGACCGGTATCGTCGCCCTTTACATATTCATGCTGGCCGCATTCACCGGCTACGAGGTGATCGCCAAGGTGCCGGTGATCCTGCATACGCCGCTGATGTCGGGCTCGAACTTCGTGCACGGCATCGTACTGGTGGGCGCGATGGTGGCGCTCGGCAACGCCGTGACGCCGCTGGAGAAGACCATCGGCTTCGTCGGCGTGCTGCTGGCCGCCGGCAACGCGGTCGGCGGTTATGCGGTCACCGAGCGCATGCTGGAGATGTTCAAGTCCAGCGGCGCGCGCGGCGGCAAGCAGGGCGGCGGCAAGGGGGCACACTGATGGACGTCACCTTCAGCGCCGCCGCGCTGATCCAGGCGAGCTATCTGCTCACCGCGTTCCTGTTCATCATGGGGCTCAAGCGCATGAGCTCCCCGGTGACGGCCCGCAGCGGCATCCTGTGGGCCGGCGCCGGCATGCTGGTGGCGACGCTGGCGACGTTCTTCTACCCCGGTCTCACCAACTTCCCGCTGATCATCGTCGCCATCGTGATCGGTTCGAGCATCGCCTGGTTCAGCGGCCGGCGCGTAGCGATGACCGATATCCCGCAGATGATCGCGCTCTACAACGGCATGGGCGGCGGGGCGGCGGCGGCGATCGCCGCGGTCGAGCTATACCGCGGCGAGCAGACCAGCACCGCGGGCGCCACGCTGGCGGTGGTCGGCGGCATCATCGGCGCGGTGTCGTTCAGCGGCAGCCTGATCGCGTTCGGCAAGCTGCAGGGCCTGATCAGGAAATCGCTGCGCTTCGGCGGCCAGCAGCTGTTGAACCTGCTGATCCTGGCCGCCGCGCTGCTGCTAGGTGGGCTGATCGCCGCTGGCGTGCTGCTGACACCGGCCGCGGTCACCGGGCTGTTCGCCGCCGCGTTGCTGCTCGGCCTGTCGATGACGCTGCCGATCGGCGGCGCCGACATGCCGGTGGTGATCTCGCTTTACAACGCGCTCACCGGACTGGCGGTGGCGTTCGAAGGCTTCGTGCTGGGCAACGCCGCCATGATCATCGCCGGCACGGTCGTCGGATCGGCTGGCACGTTGCTGACGCAGCTGATGGCCAAGGCGATGAATCGCTCGCTGGGCAACGTGCTGTTCTCCGGCTTTGGCGACAGCGCGGGCGCCGCTACCGGCGGTGCCATCGCCGGCAGCATGAAGCCGATCGAGGCGGCGGACGTCGGCGTGATGATGGCATTCGCGCAGAAGGTGATCATCGTGCCGGGCTACGGCATGGCGGTGGCGCAGGCGCAGCACAAGGTGTGGGAACTGTGCCAGCTGCTGATCGATCGCGGCGTCACGGTGCGCTTCGCGATCCACCCGGTCGCGGGCCGCATGCCGGGCCACATGAACGTGCTGCTGGCGGAGGCCGGCGTGCCGTACGACCTGATCGCGGATCTGGATGAGATCAACGCCGAGTTCGATACCGCCGACGTGGCGCTGATCATCGGCGCCAACGATGTCGTCAATCCGGTGGCTCGCAATGACAAGTCGAGCCCGATCTACGGCATGCCGATCCTCAACGCCGACAAGGCCAAGAATGTCATCGTCATCAAGCGTGGCCAGGGCGCCGGATTCTCCGGCATCGAGAACGCGCTGTTCTACCTGGACAATACCCGCATGCTGTACGGCGACGGCCAGGCGGCGGCCGCGGCGTTGATCACGGCGGTCAAGTCGGTCTAGCGCGCTCGCGCGCCGCTCAGCGCCCGTGATTCTGGCGCTGCAGCTGCAGCATCTGCTGCCGTTGCTGCGGCGTCGCTTGCATCCAGCGCTGGCGCAGTTGCGCACGCTGCTGCGGCGGCAAGCGCGAAAAGAAATGGAAGTTCTGCCGCACGGCGCGCTGCTGCTCCGGCGGCAGGCTCTGGAAGCGCTGCCAGCGCTGCCGGATCAGCGCCCGCTGCTCGGGCGGCAATCGCTGCCAGGTCTGGAAGCGCTCGCGCGCGCCATCGCGCTGCTCCGGCGTCATCGACAGCCAGCGCGCGGCGCCGCGCACCAGCGCCTGCTGGCGCTGCGGCGGCAGGCTGCTCCACTGCGACTGGTAACGTTCCAGCAGCTGCTGCTGTGGCGCCGGGATCGATGACCATTCCGTGGCGGCCGGCGGAGCCCCGGCGGCGGCCAGCGGCGCGCCCGCTGGTGGCATGCCCGGTGGTGGCGCAGCCGATGCCGGCGCGCCCGCCGCCTCCGGCTGCTGCGCCCAGGTCGGGGCGCCCAACGCCAGCATCAGCAGCACCCCCAGCACGCTGTAGCGGGTGCTCATGAGCCACCTACCGGCGGTGGAATCGCTGCCGCGGGTGGGTCGGCGTCCGGCGCATTGCTATTCGCCGGTGGACGCGCGGGCGGTGCGGGGCGCGGCGGCGCTGCAGGGCGCGGTGGCGGCACCGGACGCGCATGCTGCGCCACCTGGTCGATGTCGGTATCGGCAAGGTAGTGATGCCAGTTCTTGTCCTCGGAATCTACCGAGCCCAGGAATTCCAGCAGGCCATCGTCCACGCCCGGGTCTGCCGCCTGCACCGGGCGCAGCAGCCCCAGACTGCTCACACCGATGACCAGGGCACAGGCGCGAAACCTCACGACCCGACCGCCGGCACCGAGCTGCCGGCGGCTACGTCTGCAGCCCACTCGTAGAAATCGTCGTCCACATCCTGGTCCACATCCAGCGGCATCGCATCGTTGTCGCTCAGCAGCTCGATGTCTTCCAGTCCGGCATTGGCGAGCGGCGTTTCGACCACCTCGTGCCCGCGCGGCACGTAGACCACCAGCAATGCCAGCGCTGCCGCCACCGCCGCCCCTGCAGGCACCCAGCGTCGTGCGAACGAGTGCGCCCGCACCGGGCGCGCGGCCAGTGCCGCATAGCGCGCCTGCGTGAGTCGCGAACGCACCGCACCCGGCAGCGCATCGGCGCTCTGCTGCAGCAGCGCGCGGCTGCGGCGCTCCAGATCGCTGCCGTCGGCGTCGCCGGCGCCTGCCCGTTCGATCGTCATGTACGGAACTCTCCGAGCTTGCTGCGCAGCGCCTTCAGGGCCCGAAAATAGTGGGTCTTGACGCTGCCCTGGGAACATTTCATGGCCGCTGCGGTTTCGGCAACGTCCAGGCCTTCGAAGTTACGCAGCAGGAACGCCTGCCGCTGGCGCGCCGGCAAGCCGGCCAGCGCCTGCTCGAGTGCCGCCATGGCCTCGTCGGACTCCAGCTGCGCAGGCGGCAGTGCCCCCCTGTCGACCGCCTGATCGATCGGATCGGCGGCGTCCTCGTCGTCGTCCTTATTCCACGGCATATAGGACATGACGCGGTTGCGCACGCTGCGCCGGCGCTGCACGTCGCGCACCCTGTTCTCCAGGATGCGATAGAACAGCGGCCGCCATTCCTCGGGCGGGCGCGACCCGTAGCGCGAACTCAGCTGAAGCATCGCGTCCTGCACCACGTCGAGCGCATCGGCTTCGTGGCGCAACGCGATCTGTGCGATCCTGAAGGCCTTGCGCTCAACGCTCGCCAGGAACATGTCGAGGGCGCGCGCACCATCCTGGGTCGAATCACGCAAATGGGCCTTCCCGGACGGGATCAAAGCAGCCGTTTCAGAATCTAGACTAGCAAAGGCGCGCATGCGACGGCATCCATCCTGTGGGGATACACCTACACCAGCGCTCAACGCCCTGGAAAGTGCTTTGGTTGACAGATCGCCGGCCGGTAACCCCAAACCCTGAAGGTTTTTAAATCATCCACTTGCCGCCAACTGAGCGGAATTACTCGAGATGTGCAACCTACCGGTGTCCTGACAATCTCCGCGGTGTTGCCATAAGTGATTGATCATCATGACTAATTCAGGCTGCTCAAAATTTAATCAATCTAACGGCAAACGCTGCAAATGCCGGGTCGCGGGCATCGCCGCCGCCGATCATCCACAGACTTATCCACACTGACTGTGGACAACCTCGTCACTCCTCCCGGCGTGTTGCGGGTGGCCATCGATGCGCCGCTGCGTCAGCCGTTCGACTACCTGGCGCCGGCAGGTGTGGCCGTCGAGACGGTTCCGCTGGGGGTTCGCGTCCGGGTGCCGGTGGGCCGCCGCGAGACCATCGGCATGGTGGTGGATCGCGCCGCCGAGCCCCAGGTCAGCGCAGCGGCACTCAAGACGGTGCGCCAGGTGCTCGACAGTGCACCGTTGCTGGACGACGCACTCATGCAACTGCTGCGCTGGACTGCCGACTACTACCACCATCCGCTCGGCGAGGTGATCGCCGCGGCGCTGCCGCGGGCGTTGCGCGACGGGGCGCCGAGCATCGCCCAGGCCGAATGGTGGCGGGCTACGCCGGCTGGCCTTGCGCCGGCGGCGTCCGATGCTCTGCGCCGCGCCCCCAGCCAGCGCACGCTGCTGGGGCTGGTGGCCGCGCATGCTCAGGGAATCTGCGCCGCGGATCTGGGCACGCAGCTGCCGGGATGGCGCGCGGCGGCGCAAGCGCTGCAGCGCCGCGGCTGGATCGAACGCCTGCAGCGTGACGCGGCGCCCGGGCTATCGGCCAGCGTAGCGACCGGCGTATCGGCCGGGGCGTCGGGCGGTGCGTCGGCCGGGGCGTCGGCCGGCGCCGCGAGCGATGCGGGGACCGCGGCGCGCGCCGAGGCGACTGCCGACGCACCGGCGCTGTCGCCCGCGCAGCTCGAGGCGGTCGCCGCCATCGATGCCGCCGCCGGGCGTTACACGGCGTGGCTGCTGCAAGGCGCCACCGGCAGCGGCAAGACCGAGGTCTACCTGCAATGCGCTCAGCGCACGCTGGCGCGCGGCGGCAGCGTGCTGGTTCTGGTGCCCGAAATCGGATTGACGCCGCAGCTGGTGCAACGATTTCGCGCCCGGCTGAACGTGGACATCGCGGTCATGCACTCCGGTCTGAGCGACGCCGAGCGCCTGGCGGCCTGGCGCGCCGCGCACGCCGGCCGGGCCCGCGCCGTGCTGGGTACCCGCTCGGCGGTGTTCGCGCCGCTACCGCAGCTCGGGCTGATCGTGGTGGACGAGGAGCACGACAGTTCCTACAAGCAGCACGACGGCGGCTGCCGCTATTCGGCGCGCGACCTGGCGCTGGTGCGGGCACAACAGTGCGGCGTTCCGGTGGTGCTGGGCTCGGCGACACCGGCGCTCGAGACGCTGCACAATCTCCAGCTTGGCCGCTACCACGGGCTGAAGCTGCCGCGCCGCGACGATCAGGCGCTGGCGCCGCGACTGGCGCTGGTCGACCTGCGCGCGCATGCCGTGCGCCACGGCCTGTCGGCGCCGGTGATCGACGCGATGCGCCGCCATCTGTCGGCGTCGGGACAGGTGCTGGTGTTCATCAACCGGCGTGGTTATGCGCCGACGCTGCTCTGTACGGCCTGCGGCTGGATAGCGCCGTGCCACGCCTGCGATGCGCGCCTGACGGTGCATCGCGCCAGCGGCCAGCTGCGCTGCCACATCTGCGGCGCCGCGGAAGCGCTGCCGCCGCACTGCCGGCGTTGCGGCTTCGAGGTCAAGCCGGTCGGACAGGGCACCGAACGGGTCGAGGAGACGCTGCGCGAGCTGTTTCCGCAGCAGCCGCTGATCCGGCTCGACCGCGACAGCGCGGGCACACCCGGGCAGCTCGACGCCATACTCGACAGCGTCCGCACCGGTGCCGCCCGCATCCTGGTCGGCACGCAGATGGTCACCAAGGGACACCACTTCCCCGGCATCTCGCTGGTGGTGGTCCTGAACGCCGACCAGGGATTGTTCAGCACCGACTTTCGCGCGGCCGAGCGGCTGGCGCAGACCATGGTGCAGGTTGCCGGACGCGCCGGCCGGGAACGCGATCGCGGCGAGGTACTGATCCAGACGCAATACCCGGAGCATCCACTGCTGCGCGATCTGCTGGCCGGAGGCTACGAGGGGTTCGCGGCCACGGCGTTGCTGGAGCGCGCGGCCGCCCGCTGGCCGCCGTTCGGCCGGCTGGCGGTGCTGCGGGCGTCGAGCCGATCGATCGACGGCGCGCTTGTATTCCTGGCCGCCGCGCGGCGCGAGGCCCCGGCCGCCGGCGCGGTGCGCCTGCTCGGTCCGGTTGCCGCAGCGATGGCCCGGCGCGCCGAGCGCTATTACGCGCAGTTGCTGATCGAGAGCGCGGAGCGCGGCCCGCTGCATCGCTTCATCGACGACTGGCTGCCGCGGGTCGAGGCGCTGGCGCGCGCGCATCGGGTGCGCTACGCGCTCGACGTCGATCCGATCGATATCCAGTAGCGCATCGATACCCGATAATGCGCGGCGCCGCGCCCCCCGGGGCGCGACGTTACCGGCACCACCCCAACGACCAGAGGATCAGTGATCTTGAAGAGCGAGCTCGAGCGTCTGCTGGCAGACGCGCTCTCCACGCTGACCGGCAGCCTGCTGCCGCAGGCGGTGGATCCATCGTGGATCAATGTCGAGCGTGCGCGCGACGCCAGCCATGGCGACTATGCCAGCAACATCGCGCTGCGGCTGGCGCGCATCGCCGGGCGCGCGCCGCGCGAGATCGCACAGGCGATCGTGGCGGCACTGCCGGCCAGCACGCTGCTGGCGCGCGCCGAAGTCGCGGGCGCCGGATTCATCAATTTTTATCTGCCCGGCGACGCGCATGGCGCGCTGCTGCTGCAGGTGCTGGAGCGCGGCGAGCGCTTCGGGCACAGCGCCGTGGGGCGCGGCGAGCGCGTGCTGCTCGAATTCGTGTCCGCCAATCCGACCGGGCCGCTGCACGTGGGACACGGGCGCCAGGCCGCCTACGGCGCCAGTCTCGGCAACCTGCTGCGGGTGACCGGCCATCAGGTGCACTGCGAGTACTACATCAACGATTCCGGCCGCCAGATGGAGATCCTGGCGGTCAGCACCTGGCTGCGCTACCTGGAACAGGCCGGCGCCGCGCTGCCGTTTCCGTCCAACGGCTACCGCGGCGATTACGTGCACGCCATCGCGGCGCAACTGCAGGCGCGGCATGGTACCGAGCTGCAGCGACCGGTCGCCCAGGTGCTGGCCGACCTGCCGCCGGACGCACCGGAGGGCGACAAGGAACAGCACATCGATGCGCTGATCGCGCGCATGCGCACGCTGCT
>Ga0116229_10009281_pt1 | contig 15053 bp, 10 predicted proteins | sample S1TSphgellanicum_3_FD_87313 | JGI IMG/M metagenome (GOLD analysis project Ga0116229, IMG submission 87313) | Host-associated microbial communities from peat moss isolated from Minnesota, USA - S1T2_Fc - Sphagnum magellanicum MG | ecosystem: Host-associated > Plants > Peat moss > Unclassified... | reverse complement strand
TACAATGAACCATCTAGGATCCTGCAATATCCACAAAGAAGAAGAAGAAGAAACATTCCATGTGGTCTGGTGACCACTCCTTCAGGCTACCACCTCCTTGAACAAGGACATGTGCTATTAATTTCTGTAAAAGAGAAAATCTGGTTGTGTGATCTTCTCCACAGACTTAGAATTCCCAGGGTTTCCTGCTATTCTTGGACCGAGTGAACCTCCAATTACAGTCACCCATTCAAGTATCATGGGTGACATCTAGCTCGGCAGAGTGGTGCCCTGAACCCAGAACCATCACTGGCAGGGCGGCTATGCTACTGATCTTATCCACTTGGGCTCTGGCTTAAAGCTACATTCCAGAAAGTACTACTGGATGTGAGACAGAATGTTTAACCTTAAACTCCTGTCCCCAGATTCAGGTTTTCCGTCTCCAATAAGCCCCAAAGAATGTAGATTTGGAAACGAAGAGCCATAGCAGACTGCAAGGAAACTTATCATTCTAACAGTAACAAATAGGAGAAAAAAGTACCAGGGACCCAAAAAGCTTACGTACAGTTGACAGTGGCTGCTATGTCTTCATCAGTAGCAAAACTTTTCTCTGCAAGAGCTTCTGAAGAACTTTGTGCAATGAGTCTGCGAATTCCTCTTTTATCATCTACATTGAAGCCATGCAGCTGACTTAACTGCTTCATGCAACTTGGCACAAATAACTCCTCCAATGCAGCTGATTTTATGCTGGCTTTCTTCTGCAATTCAGAGAGACCAAATCAGGTCAATTCATTAGGAGCAGTTTCTGGCAGAACTATTCTTCCAAATTACACAATCAGAGAGGTTTACAAAAGAGAAATCAACAAAACAGACTATCACAGCCATCATGTGAAACGTCAGAGGCGCAGTTTAATTTCGACAAAGATTTCTACCTATCATTGCAGGAAGCCTCTGTATAGATGGATGATCCATGAGTAAGATTGGGCAATTGGGTCAGGGAGCAGGCTAAAAACATAGGTTCTGCTGGATCTGGAGAGAGAGAGAAACCCTAAACCCTACAGGATCTTCATCAATCAAGAGATCAGGCCAATTGCAACTATCCTTGGCAACATATAGAGAGCAAGATCCCAAATCAAAACATCAGAAGTCTTAACAGATTTCTTCGGTCACAACCCAAAACTTCCTAATCAACAAACAACGCTCTCTCTCTCTCTCTCTCTCTCTCTCTCTCTCTCTCTCTCTCTCTGGTCCAAATCACAAAGGAAAACTATGCATGTTCAGTATAGGCATGTAGGCATATACAAATGTATACCACCTTTGGAAAGACCATGACCATGCAGATTAGGAAAGAAGAGCATCAAATCTTCTGCAAAGAAAACTAAAAATAAAAATATATTTAGGGTTTTGCTGAGGCACATTCAGCATTCATTCACATGTGTTGCACAAAATTCCAGAACAGTAGAGTTCCCGATGCCAGGGGTTTGGATCCAAAGAGGAGCAAAGTACCGGTGCCAACATTGCATAAGGGACAGAAACAGGCAGTTTGAAGAAATTTGTCACTCCAAGCGCTGCCATTCTTTAACTGCTGCAGCAAAAATTCCATTTCAGCTCTCCATTGAATCCCAAGAATGCTAGCACAAGAATTTTTTTTTTTATGCAATTGACAGCAAAAGTATGAACAAATCTCTTCACCTTCCTACTTCCTTTCTGATTGTAAAATGCTTCCTTTCCTTTGCAACAAAGACAATCTCTTTGCGAAGAAGAAGAAGAAGACGAAAAGATGGCACAAAATGCAAAGGGATGATGATGATGATGATGATGATGATGTACAGCTGAGAAATGGCCAAGAGAGAAGAAACGACTTTCACGTACCTTGTGAAGAGGAGTTCGGCCTGAGGCTAAGGGAAAACAAGCGAGAGAACTTGAGTAGCAGCTCTGATTGTATTCTCTCAGTTTCTTCTTCTCTGTAACCTCCCGAAATGAATGGCGTTCTTCTGGAATGAGATTGCGGATTTCAGATCGCAGATCGAGTGCGCAAAGATTTACGACTTTGTTTCTGCGTTGTACAAAGCAAAATTCGGCAGGAAGAAGGCGCAACGAGCATGGCTTTAGCTTCTTACGAAGAGACAAATCCCTACGAGGTGAGAGAGAAAGCCCTCGTGCTCGTTGTTCTTGCTTGCTGCCCTTCGATGATGCGTTTCACAGCACGTGTGCGGTAGATTTGTGGCGTATTGATGCGATCCGGCGTACTGTTGAGCGGAAGATTGTACGCTTCGTCGCGTGGATCTCTGTCCGCGATCGTCACTTTGTTCCAGAACTTTGTGGTTTCTTTTCTTCGTATCATCCCCGTTCGCTTTTGGCTGGATATCTTGATGGAAGCAGATCTTCAACGAGGTGGGGGAAGTAAAGCAGATGCATCTGGGATTACGCGGGATTTGTACAACTCCTGTCTGCCGCTTGCTGCAGAATTCGATGCAACGAAAGAAGGAAGAAGGAAGCTTTCTGCCAGGCTTAAGAGGTTTGTTTGTATAATCCTTGTTTCTTTCTCATTGCTGCAGTGATTGATGCAATGGAGAAGATTGTATATGTCTGTCTGTCTGTCTGTTTATCTGTCTGTAGCATTTTTCTTTGAACAAGCAACTTGTTTTCCTTGAGAGAGAGGATTATGCCAGAAGCAGATGAATCATCAACGTATCATCGGCTACTGGCCGGCGTTGGAGCTTTGTGCAATCTGTGTTCTCTCTCATTGCTGGAATGATTGATGCAATGAAGAAGATTGTGTCTGTAGGAGAAGGTTTTGTTGTAGCATTGTCCGTCGAGAAGCAGCTTGTTTTCTTTGAGAGAGGATCATTCCAGAAGCAGATGAACCATCAACATATATACTACTGGTGGGCTCATGAGGTTTTGCACAATCTTTGTTCTTCTCCAATGGCTGCAGTTATTGATGTAAAGTGGCGAAGGTTGTGTCTGCCGCATTGTCCTTGGAGAAGTGGCTTGTTTTCTTTGAGAGGGTATTCCTACAGAAGCAGATGAGTGATCAATATACATGCTACTTTTTCGCATTTGTTCCACAAGCTTAACCAGTTTCTGAATTCTGTGATTTTCTGCAATGTTGACAGTAGTTTGGATTCTTGTATTTCACAAGCGTAGTTATGAAACAGGGTGCTAAAGAGAGTTTTTCCACAGGAAGGATCTATCATCTCCACTGGGTTTGATTTATTGGGAGACAATGCACACAGCTTTGGACTCCAAACATGTATATTTTCTTCCCTTCCTTCTTTGTGCTGCTAAGAAGTTTAAAGCAAAGTGTAACCCTTGTCTTCCTTTTCTTCATGCAAGCTTTTGAGGTTCCATAGAAGACCCCATGAAACCTAGATTCATCAATGCAGCTAGTTCTACTTCTCTCTTAGAGGTTTTGAAGTGATCTGCTGCTTCTAGAAAGCTATCCTGCCAGTAGGGAATGGCCTGTTGGTCGCAAAGTTTACAAGAAGCTGATGCCCCCTTTGAGAATAGTTGGGTTCTTGGGTTCTTTAAAACCTCCATTGGAAGTAGTTAAACTGTCGAATTGCCCAAGATCTAATGCCAACAAACCTTCTTCCATTTTGTTGCAATTCTCTGATTTCTCAACTCAACCAGGCTTTACACAAAGATCAAAAAATCAGATTCAAACTTACCTAGAACAAAATTTCTAGGATTAATTTTTTTGATAAGGATGCTCAAGTCATGTTGTTTTAGTCTTTTTTTTGTGCAGATGGCAGCCATTAACCTCAGACGTGTATGTTTATGGTTGAGGAGTAAGGTTTTAGACAAGGTCAATAGAGTCCCTCTGTAGCTTCAAGGTAGCAAAAGCTTGGCTGCATCTCCTTGTAGATAACTTGTTCCTCATGTTTGTTTGTGTCAAATAGGAGCAGGCATTTCATTTTTTGACACATCCACCCTCTCATTGTCAATTTTTTTCTGTGATACCTGCTGGATATCATGGGATCTTTTCCTTTTTTCTCATAGGTCCTCACACTGGGCAAAGCCCCCCACTCCTTGGGCATTACCTACACTTCTACACCTTCTCATTAGAGTTTGACTTGTCAGATTGTTGAATTATTGAGTCTAATTTTTATTTGGTTTTGCTCTATAAGCTATCTATAGTAAAAAGGTTTGTACCAGTGTGGGTCTAGTATCAACTTTTGAACATACCAGGCTGGTCCTGGTATTGGGTCCAAGACAGATTTTTGGCTGGTATGAGGCAGGTATCTACCTAGTTTTGAAATTGATATAAAACTAGTATGAGACTGGTATTACCTTAAGTCCCTAGTACCAGGCTGGTACTGGTACAAGGCTGATAGGTATTGCCTCAGGTCATATGAGCATGGTTGGGTCCTTCAATACCGATGCATAGACCACACTATATACCATGCAACAGGCCTGTATACCAGAGCAACACTCAGTTGCACACAATCTTAGAGAATTTCCTAGTATCTGTGATTTCTCCAACTTCCATGTATTCAGATGAAAAACTCAATTGGCAATGGCATACTTTACCTGCATTGATTTGTGAACTTGATTGCACTTTCTAACAATTTCTGTTGCAATTTGTTGTCTGCCTGTCAGAGAGAGAAAATATGGAACAAATGCAGACTTCATTTGGTCCCACATTTTGAGGTATGTTCAACAGGTGCTACTCTGAACTGCAAACTCAGTTTTTAGGAACTTCATGGAACATTTCCTATTTAAAACTCTTGCTGGTTTGAACTTTGCTACAACCACAAACCAATTACTTGATTGATCAGCTGCTTGTTGGATTTAACAGTATCCTGAAGATTCTTAAATATTCAGCGAAGAGCTTTTCAAAGCCAAATGGTGTCTTCAAAAGATTTTATTGCATTCGAGTGACATTCGTGGATGGGGAAGCTTGATCATTGGCAATTCAAGGTCAAGTCAGTCATTTCCTACCTCCCAACTCTAGTTTAATACCTAACTATGTCTCTTAATTTGGTATCTCCCTACAAATGTTTGTTTATGACCTACATACTTTACTCTGGGGTTAGTTTTGTCATTAAATAATCTTTAAAATAATGAAACAAATTTTCATGGAAATATGAGGCTGAGGTGTTGAAAACCATTATAATTATTGAAGGCTACAATCTGAATAATTTCAGTCTTCATATAACAGATTATATTAGATAATGAAATAATAATAATTTCAAATTCATTTGAAAAAAATTAATTATTCTTTTTGTCCATGTGAAAACTGACACTAGGCTATGGTATGCTACTTTATGTTTCCTACCTCCCTACCTATTCTACTTTTTTTCCTACCTCTCTACCTCTTACTTTAATGACCTACCTATATAACTTTGTTTACTACCACCCTAGTCTAATTTATAACAAAGATGTGCAACTTTATTTCCAACCTCTATGTTTTTTTTTAATGGCCTACATTTCAATTTTTTTTTATCAATTTTTTGAAGTAGGAGTTGGTAGCAAGCACTCCAAGCTAGAGCTCTCACAGGACTACCCTAGTTTTCTAGACTGTTTAGGTATTCATTTTATTTTTTTTGGAATTGCCAAAACAAAAATAAGTGCATGCCTTGCCAAAAATCTAAATGAAGCTCTCAAGCATAATAGCTTCATTATTTAGTCTAATTCTGAATTTTAGATTATTATTACTTTATTGCTGAACACAATTGACAAAAAAAAAGTTGATTACTAGGCACCTTGCTTCCAAACCAGCCTAGGTACTATGGATCCTAAGTGTTCTCCAAACAGCAGCAAAGTGGAAATAGACATTTGGGGCAAATCAAAAATAAAAAAATTCCCTTTTTTATATAAAAAGAAGTGATTTTGGAAGTTTTCAATTGTTAGAGTAAAAATCACCATATTTGTATATTTGGTTTTCAAAGTGCAACCAAAAATATAGAAGGATTTTTAAAGATTTATGTTTTGTTTTTGGTTTGTAGCTAGATTTGGCTAAATCTCTCTAGGATGATTGACACTTTGTTTACAAATAAAAATTAATATAAAACCCTACTTTGAACATCTAAGGCTACCTATCCAATGGTATGTAGGTGTCAAATAGAAAAACCTAAACTAGTGGAAGGGTAGAAAAGAGAAAAATGCAAGATTTAAATACTCATGTAAATGCTAATGGGATGGAAGACCATTCTTGATATAAATGGTAATTACATTTTACTTATTGTAAATTTGAAAAGATAAATTCACAATAACGTGGAAACCAATGATGTTCATAATTTTTTCTATTATGCAATGTGTTTTTTTGTAGTTTCTTTTGTACATGATATTTTTTTTATTTGATTTTCTAACTATGAATTCATTTGAGATCTCTCACACACATGTAACAAAAAAAATAATTATTAGGAATTGTAATTGCAAATAATAATATTATGACTTGAGGTAATAGTATGAATAAACATGAGAAAAAATTAATGAGCTCCATGGGCCTTATAATGAGAATCTTTTGATTAAATGCATAAAGTTTGAAAATCTTTTAAGCTAAGTTGCACACTTTTCTTTTTGTCACATAGTCCTTTTTTAGCTCCTATTATTGTGTTATTCTTACATATCCATCGTTGTAAAAGGTGAAGAGTTATGTGTGATTTCAATATTGTAAAAATACTAATTGGGCCCTCGTTTGTTTCAATTTCTTCGATGACTTTTATTACAAATTTATTAAAAGCAAGTATTATGAGATGTGAATTTTTTTTTAAATGTGTGCATATTTTCATGAATGTTTACTGAAATTATTCCAAAGGTGTATTTGATGCATCAACAATTTTAATGCCCTCTTCCCATAACATTTTGAACTTATCAACCAATGGTTGCATGTACACATCCATGTGTTTTGATTTGTGATTTCCCAAATATAAGCAAAGCAAGAAATATTAATGTTTCTTATAATCATACATGATGGAATGTTATGTTTAACAAATTATTTTGCACATGGGCCATAATAAATAATTTGTGTTTTGATTAAAAAAGAGATTCACATCATTTATAATTAGCCCTAACTTTAAATGATTGGGTTTTTTTTTAAATTATGTCATTTCTATTGTACATGTTTTCAAACCTTTGAATCACGTGGAACTTTCATTACCCCATTTGAACCACAATTCTTCTCATGCCACTCCATCTAAATAATTGAATTTGAAGTACAGAAAACCTTCCCAAGTGGCAAAATTGTAAAACTTGAAACCAAATCATATGTACAAAAACAAAAAACAAAATTATAATTATAATGTTAAGGTTTTAAAAACAAAACAAACTATCAAGAACTTTTACCAACTTGTATGCATGTTTAAAAAATTTTGATTTTATGGTTTTTGTAAACACAACATTAAAAATGAAAATGAATATGTCTACAATTAGAATGTTGAATTCAAAACATGAAAATTTATAATTTATAATACCTTTCGGGTGATAGAAGAAATTATTAAATTTAGCCAATATTTTAATTTTTCACACATTAGGCAATTGTTCAATAACCCGTATTCCCCAAGATAGAAAAACATAATCATTCCTGAATGCATTAATCAATTGTGATTCTAAACCAACCTTTGAAATGAATTTTTTCATTTCTTGATGAAATTGAATAAAACGTTTTTGGGCGTAACAACTTTTTTTTCAAAAGTTTACACAAAATCTCACATGTTCACTAACAATGTGGGGTTGAATTTATAAAATTAATTAAAAATTTCCTTGATTACAAATTTACAAACGTTAAATCAAAAAACTCTAAACCTTAAATATATATCCATGATTGCAACTTTTTTGTTTTTTATTACACATGATCATCAAATTTTAATATACACCAAAATTTAAATTGATTTCCTAAAAGTATTTAAAATTATGGGTGAAAACACATTAAGGTTTTAAAAACTTTAACATATGTGAAATCCATACTAATGTTAAAATAAATGTTCATTTTACATTATAGCAGAATATATTATATCACACAAATCATATGAAAAGACTATTTTGTTTTCCAAATTTTATCAAGTATGAATAATTGATTCAAAAATTTAGATTTAAAAGATGAGAAATTGAATTATTAAATCAAAGGAATAAAGGACTTTATTAAAAACATTCATATTTCATTATATATTTCAATTTATGATTTTCAAAATCTTTCAAAATTATTTTCCTTTATATCAATGGCATCACATTACTTTTTATGTCAAAAAAAATCATTCAATTAAACATTTTAATAAATATAATGAGTCCATAATTATATGATATGAATTGTCATGCAAGGTTCTTAGCATTTCAAAAGTTCAATATGTTATGGTAATTCAAAATAGTCATGAAATTCATATAATGTGATCATATCACATGTAACATTATGTTTTTGAATCATTTTCATATTTTTTCATTTATATTTTGTTCCATGGTTTATGATTGATAATCTAATAAGTTGAAACAAGATTATGTATTTCTCTTTAATGTGTTTTCACCTTTGTTATAGGGATTATCAAAGTACAATGATAAAATTAATATCAATCCACCCTTAAATTGCTTTCAAGTTTAAAGCAAATTCATAACAAATAATTTGTTGACAACATTTTTTTCATAAAAGTTTTTTTTAAAAGTTCATTTATGGGATCATCTTCAAGATTGTCATCACCAATGTGTTTTGATCATCCAAAATTATAATCATATAATTCTCCTTAAAACATTTTTACATTTTTAACACTTCAATGTTGGTTTCATGTTCATTTTACACATCATCTTCAATCATAAGCACATCAATTAGTACATCATTGAAATCATTCAAGGAATTCACATAAATTTTATGTGTGTTTTTTAGTGTATTTATAGTTCCATGTGTTTGCATCAATATTAAATTGTAAAACTTGCATGTATAAATTTTCAAAAACATAATTTGTTCATCAAAACATTAAAATTAATTTAGATTGAAATCAAATTATGAATGACAGAATAATTATTCATTTCTCATTTTGCATAATCTTCAATCAAAGAAACATTTACATTGTAATAAAAAAACAATGAGTAATTTTGCACAAAAAAAAAACTTTGGTTTTTTATTGTTTCAAATTCTTACCTTATTTTCACATAAAATTTAATCTTAACAAACCATAAAAACAAAAATGTTTGTTTAAAAATGTAAATTTGAAAAAAATTAAATAGATCAATAAAAATTTATTAAAAAATCAACCAAATTTTCATGTTTGAAGGTTATGTTTATCTCCTAAGCCAAATTCCCTCCCAATGCCATATGTTTATGAAATTTTGTATGATTCACTTTTAATTTTTGTTCCTATGGTTGAAAATGTCACACATTTTTTTTAAATGTAAAAAAAAATTTAATTAAACCTTTTGAATTAATTATGCCATATTTTATATAAAATTGTGTGAAATTTCATCATTAAGAATTTTTTCATTTACTTCCAATATGTAAATTTCATAATTTTCTTACGTGAAAAAGGTAACTATGTAAAATATATTTTAAATATGCAGTGAAGGAAAATCATTTTGTATATTATCGATATTCATCAGCTTGAAATTATAATAATAATTTTAATTATTGAAATATCTCATAAATTTTTCAACATAAACAAATTTGAAAATAAAATTAATTTAATTAAAAAAAGAAAAAGACAAGGAAATCAAAGTTATAAGGAATGGAAACTTGCACCCTAAATTTCTGAAAAATTAGAAGCCAATGAAATTTAAAAGTTAAAATATCAAGGAATTATTACCATTTTATCAAACTAGAAGCCAACAAGACCTCTAAAACTATTTTTTGCAACAAATTTTTTTCTCAAACAATTAAAACGATGGTGAATAGTCAATTTGAATTTTTAAAAACCATTTCAAAACCATTCAACATAAACCTAGAATTTTTTTAAACCTTTTATAATTTGACTAGTGCTATTATTTGTAATAAAAATGAAAGGGAATGAGATTTGATGTTTTTTTTAAAGGTTTGATTTTGATTCAAGGTTTTGAAAATTAGAGAAAATTTTTATGAAACAATTTGTGGAAATTTTGACTATGAGATTCTTGCAAAAATTGATTTTGAAGAAAAAACATTTGGTGTGAAATTGATTATTTATGCTAGTTGTGTGAAATTGATTATTATAAACAATGCATGGCATTAATTCACAATGGTAGTCACATAAGATGTGACTTACATGAATTTTTCATCCATCCAAATTAGTTTACAAAGCATTATCATTTTACGATTGATTTTCTGATTAAACAATGTAATATGTAATCATATTATTTATATTTAGCTATTTTTTTTTAAATATCATTTTGATATTAAATTAAATTTATTATATATTATTGGTAATTTCATTCATTTCAATTTATACCATGTTGACATATGTCATTATATAGGTTAAACATTAAAATTTAGTTTATATTAATAATATAAACAACATATTATGCCTACCTAAGCCTACCTAACCTAAGTTGGTTATGTAAGAAGGAATATTTAATCAACATTTCACATTGACCACAACCGATGTCATTACAATATAAGAAATCATGATTTTTCAAAAGATTCAACTTGACTAAAACATTCACATTAACTAAAAGGATATTCACTTTACTTAAAGACATGGGGCATGAAAGACACATGGTTCTTTTGGTTGGTCTTTTTATTGAAATGAACATTTTAACTAAATGATAAATCACACATCTCGTCAAGAATGACAAATTTTTTAAATGGTCCATCAAGATGCCCATAGCTTAGTTAAATTGACCATACTTAATGGCCATGTTTAGTTAAAGTGGCCATATTAATTTGGTGAGTTAACCTACTTATTATGCCTATTAAATTACCTACCTACCTACCTACTTATTTAACACATATTTACATATTTATGTGGAGTATGTATATTGTATATATACTTTGTACATGTGTGCAAATTTATAATACATAAGTGGGTTATGGATAGGTAGGTAAAAGGCCATGGTGGGTAGGTAGGTCATGGGAGGGTGGGTAGGTAAGTATTTACTATTTATTTATTATTTACATTTTTATATTTATAAATTAATTTTTTTGGGATGCCCAAATTTTTGTCCAATTTGATTAATAAAAAAAAACCATCAATCAAGTTGGACATGTTCAAATTGACAAGTATAGTATGACTAAATGGTCAAATTGACCAAATGTCAAAATAATTGGTTTGTGGTTTAGTTTTATAATCAAATAAACTATGAATTCTTGTAATGTTGATTAGAATTGATCTTTGAACCCTTAAAGATGGAGATCAACTCCTTTACCACCAAACACCCCACTTTTTGTAACAAAATGATAATTTATATTTTATTTACCCTACTTCATTTGAAACATTACACAAAACATAATTTATGATATTTGATATCTTATTAATAATTTGTCCAAATCACAATATTAAAGTTTAATTTTAAAATACATTTTTTAAAGAAATAATATTTGAATTTTGTTATTGAATACCATTTCAATAACCATTCTTTGAAAAAACATTAGTTCAAGCACATGAGTTATAAATGGATGATATAATAATAAATAAATGTCTTTCATAACTTAAACGTTCATTTTAACATAAAAGGTATATCGTACAATTTTTCTTTTGATGTACCATTATTTTACAAATAGAATTTAATTTAAATGTGTGATACATACTTTATTCACATATAATATTTAAATGGATCATAAATTGCTTATACTGCCTATTACTTAACTTATTCAATAAATAAATCACATTAACTACATAATTAAGTAATTAATTCAAACAAATCGCATATCAACATGATAAAGTACTTATTATTGAACCCACATACATATGATTTATTAGCTATTTATTACCTACTACCTATTACCTAACCTACCTAATTAATTAACCCATTAAAAAACACTATGACATATCAACATGATAAAATATCTATTATTTTACTAGATGCATATTACCTACTATTTGTTAATTATATTTACTACTTCCTACCTACTACAATTTGTTTACATGACCAATTGTAAAATAATTATGTTTTCGTCCATCAATGGATGCCCTAATAAATGGATGATAAATTTTTATTTTTTTCACCTAATTACAAATTTTAAAGAACCTTATAATGTTAGAAATTTTCAAAATGGTCCAATTCTACCATTAATTACCATGGGTCCTCTAAAATTTTCACAAAACTACCAAATCCTACTACACATTTAACAATTAATTCATTAAAAAAGTTAAACCTTTAATTCCAAAAATTTCATTAGCCAACTTTTTTTTCAAATTTAAGTACATATACATTTGCAACTAAGATTTATAGTAAAAAATCAAATTGATGGTGTCTAATGCCCTATGAACAACTTTCCAAATTGCAAAAAAAATACATTTTCATTTGTTTTGGGATGCCACAAAAAATGGATGATACAAGTGTATTTTTCATCTCATGTTCATGGGTGTATGCATTGTCCAATGGCTCGTTTTAAGGAAATATAGCATTCACAAGAATTATAAGCAAATTTTTATAAATGATCCATATGGATATGGTTTTTAATTCTAAGATTTCATTAGTGTAATCTTTAACTATTAAAACTTTCATCACTTATAAAACCTTTTTAAATAGGTGAAACCCCATATTGAAAAATGTTGTTATTAGTTAATATGGTGAAATCACTTTGAAACTCCTAAAAGAAAAACCCACAAAATCTATAAGAATAAAAACCCATTTAGATATTTCAATTATGTACCCATTGAGCATAAAAATTTTGACAAACAAAAAAATAAAATCATTTCAAAAGGATTTTTGAAAACAAAGTCCAATTCTCAACCTTCCTAAAATTCATAACTACCATTTGGTTTAAGGTTTCACAAAAAAAAGATTTCGCATTTAACTATATGATTTCATTCTTCAACCCATGTTTAGTCACTACAATTTGGAATGGAATTCAATATGAATTTTTGATTTTTTTAACAATATAATCAACTAATCTATTCATAATTCTAACTTTAAAAGTCCACTACTAAATGATGAATGTTTTATTTTCAAAAAATTATTGTGCAAATGTCTTCATAATCAAATTGTTAGTTTAGAATGAATTCATCATTTAATGTATTTAAAATTAAATTATTCACCATTAGCATTTCAACATAAAACACCTCGCAAAAATTGTTGTTTTGACCCTAAAAATGAGCCACCATACCTTACATTCACCTTCATCCAAGTTGACATCAGTTGCAAGTTTTAGTTGCATACATAACTATAAACCACTTTATAATCATTTTTTCCAAGTCCCATAGAAGATAATTACATCTATAGTCACAAAAATGGTTGACTTGGACATAAATCACAAACACGTGTTGGAATGGACATGAGTCCTTGTAGTGTTTCTTGTCTAGAAACCTTCCATCCAAGATCAACAACTTTTTAGTCCTCCAACATCTAAACTTGAATTCCAATGGCAATTTGTTAAGAACTTTACCACCATAGCTTTTTGTCTCCACCACTTTGAATCACTTCGATTTGAGATACAATGTTTTATCTAGTAACATTCATGTAAAGTTTAGCAACTTGGTGAATTTTGTGACTTTCATCTTGACCAACAACCATATGGAAAATAGTGGTCTTTAGCAAATTGGCAATCTCGTGAAACTCCAATATTTCAATTTGCAATTGAATTTTCTTAATATAATTTTCACCTTGCCTTTGAAGCTTAGCCAATTGATGAATATGTGTACCTAGATTTTAAGAAAAAAAATTTTAAAACACCGTTTCATTTTCTACTATTGTAATATTAAACCTTAATTATGGGTAGTTTCCAAATTGTTGTGCAACACATGAAGGACCTCTCAAAAGGTTCTTGTTTCACAAAGGTTTCAAAGTTTTTACAACTTTGAATCCATATCCAATGACCTAATGTCTGATGGGGATGAAAAGTATTTGCCTTTTAGAACACAAGATATTGGAAATGTCGATAAGTGTTTAACATATTCTTTCAGTTGTATTTAAACAATGTTGACATTAAATTTTGTCATATTGTTGATGAATACATGAATCCTTATCACATACCCATCACAATGTAGTATGTATACCTATCATAATTGTTGCACTTCATTCTTCACCGTGTTGATGTTTGAATATCACAAACCATCATTTTTACTAAAATCAATTTGAGTGTGCAATATCGTAAAAACCTTAATTTTGGCAATTCACTTTGTTGCAAATCTTACTACATCATTAAAACTACATGCAAATTTTAAACAGGTAAGCATTTTCATGGAAATGCTATTATTATTTATGTGACTCCTTCATGAAACCTTTCTACAAATTAGGTTTCATAGTTAGTTCATGAAATACTACCATGAGGAGCTAATTACTGAGAATAAAACTAGCATAAATCTTAATAACCTAAGAAAAAAATTTCAATTAGGCCTTGATTTGCTTTCAGTAGGTTAGAGTGATCTCCATCATCTCTAACATGTTCATTAAACTAAGCAGTGGAGGACATATAAGAATGTTTTGGTTTTTTTTTTCTTTAAAACCACATAGAAACCTATCATACACAATCATTAGGATGGACAAAAAATTTATTAAAAAAATGTTTTGATTAAAAGTAGTACACTCAAGTTGTATTTCCAATTCTTCTCAATAAATGATCCACAAAAATGAAAATGCAATCAATTTTCAAATGCTTATGCAAAGTAAAAAAAAATTGATGTTGTTCCAAAAAAATATGGTGAAACATTTAAATGTATCTACTAACTACTATGCATATAAAAAGGTCTAAACAAAAAGTAAAGAAATATAACTAAAATGTCATAGTTGATTGATTATGTAAAAACCAAAAAATGAAAAAAAAACTTTATTCTTGGAAATTATTTTTTCATTTTTTTTCTACCTTTCCCTTTGTTTTGTTGTTTTTCACAACTAGAATAAAAACCACCAAAATTTGACTCAATTTATTTTCTTCTTTTAATTTCCTTTTTCCTTCTCCTCAATTTTTTTTTTATTGATGTGATGCATGAATTCCCATTTACCCATGCATCAAATCTTCAAATCTTATTTCCATTTGATTTTATCCTCCCACACTTTTGTTACATATACCCATT